>SAMEA3663103__coassemble_202_pt1 | contig 41452 bp, 38 predicted proteins | sample SAMEA3663103__metabat2_low_PE_014 | metagenome-assembled genome bin SAMEA3663103 (sample SAMEA3663103) | pig gut metagenome | biome: pig gut; feature: pig-associated habitat; material: faeces | place: France | collected 2012 | reverse complement strand
AGATTCCCCTGGTACAGAGCATCTGCGAAAGCGGTGATGAAGGCGAACCCGCAGCCTGTCATATCGACACTGCCACTGGTCAGGCATTCATCAATCTTGCCCAAGCCGTCGTTACAGTTGTCAACCGTCGCAACAAGGAACAGGAACCGACAAAGATTGTAAAGGTGAAGAAGAATTAACCACATCGGTAATTATTTAACACAGAGGCACAGAGTAACTGAGTTTTTGAATCGTATTTCACAAAAACTTAAGAATATCTCTCCGTGTCTCTGTGTCTTTTTGTTTCAGTATTTATAGTTAAACAAGGTTAAAATGAGGAGGGTGGTGTAATCTTTTTCTGATTTGACAAAAGATTTTAATATTTTCTTTGTACTTTTGCACAAAAATAGTAACAGAGTCACTGTTTTTTATAGCTATATTGTCTATTATGGACACATTGTCTGATGTGTACACCCGACGAGACGGGACAAAATCTCCAAGTGCCGGACTTACCTCCAGCATCCCCCTCAAAGCCGACATTACTGGCGATGGGGTGTCGGTAAGGTTTGCCCAAAATCCAAACAAGAAATGGTATGTACTAAGAGCCTCATACGGCAGGGCACAGAAAGCAGCAGAGACATTCGACAGCAAATCCGTAGAATACCATTATCCCCAACACCACGTAGTGAAATTAGTAGATGGAAAGAAACGGCGCATATTGGAACCCCTGCTGCCAAACCTCATATTTGTATATACTACAGAAGATACTATGAAGGCACTGATGGACGATACCCAGATAAACAGATACCTTAGCTATTACTACGACCATTTCAAAACCGACGAATACGGAAAGAACCCTCCCCTCACCATAGAATACAAAAAAATGATGAACTTCATCCTCGTTACCAGTATCGACAACGAGCACACCATCGTAGTGGGAGACAGACCATACCGATACAAGAGCGGCGAAATAGTGCGTGTGGTGGCAGGTGACTTCAAGGGAGTGGAAGGCAGGGTTGCGAGAGTGGCAAGCGAGCAGAGGGTTTTAGTGGAGATTGAAGGGCTTTGCCTCATCGCCACGGCATATATCCCCACCGCATTTATCCGCCCCGTAAACAAGAATGCCCCTACTTCAGAAGTTTAGGAAACAGAAACTTGATTATTATGACAAAGGATAAAATAAGAAACAAAATTAAGCAAGGGGCGATTTGCATCCTGGCGGTTTTGCTATATTCCTGCTCAACACCAAAGGACATCGCTTATTTCCAGGATGCCGCAGCGCTCAACGGCATGGCACTGCAGATGGAGCAGAAGTTCCGCCTGCGTCCTGAAGACAAGATAAACATCATAGTAAACAGCAGTAACCCTCTGCTCGAACAGCAGTTTACACTCACATCAAAGACGGGCGGCAACTCAATGCTTGGCGCGGATGTAAAGCCCGAGACCACCGCCGGTGGCAGCTCAAGCGGCAACGGCATGCTGCTCGCCTACACCGTGGATGAACAGGGCACGATAGACTTTCCGCTGCTTGGCAAGATACGAGTGGAAGGCATGACACGAGGTGAGGTGGCATCGTATATCAAGGGGCGTCTCGTGGAGCGCGAATTAGTTAACGAGCCTATTGTCACCGTGGAATATGTTAACCTCAGCGTGAACGTGCTCGGCGAGGTTGCCAAACCCGGCAACGTGCCCATCACCAAAGACCACTTCACCATTGTTGACGCCATATCGCGCGCCGGAGACATGACCATCAACGGCAACCGCCGTGCAGTGATGGTAAACCGCAATGTTGACGGAGTGAACGAAGTATATTATATTGACATGACCAACATGCAGCAGGCCTTGCTCTCGCCGGCATACTACCTTCAGCAGAACGACTTGGTGTATGTTGTGCCAAGCAACAAGAAAAAACGTGAGGCAACGGATATGGGCAACGCATTCCACGGCCCGTATATATGGCTTTCTATAGCATCATTGCTTGCATCATTAATAGCAATATTCAAGTAGGATAATATAATGAGTGACAATCAGTCAAGGATTCAGTTAGAAAACTTTATGTCAATCCAGGACTTCTGGATTTTATGCCGCAGCCATTACAGATGGTTTGTTGCCTCGGTGGCAGTGGCACTTATGATTGCAGTCTATTATCTGTCAACCACAGCTGATGTATATACCCGCGAGGCGGCAGTGATGGTGAAGATGGAAACAACCCCCGGAACAGTGACGCAGTCGGCGAGCGGCAACGACTTCAACAACATGGCATTGGTGCAACAGCAGACCAATGTGCCCAACGTGCTGAGGCAATACAAGTCGTTAGCCTTGCTGACAGACGTTGCATGCCGTCTTGACAGCCTAAAGGACAAGGACGAGGCAAAACGTGCGGCGCAGTCACTGCAAAGGGCACTCAGCGTGAGTCTCGATGACGAGCAGTCAACCATCATCAACCTGAAATATCAGGACGAGTCGCCGGAAAGGGCGGAGAAAGTGCTCAACACCATAATTAATGTATATAACGACAGATGGATAAATGACAAGAGGCTGATGGCAAACAGCACCGCGAGATTCATCGACGACCGTCTGCTACTTATCGACAAGGAACTGAGCCATGTAGATGACAGTATATCGACATTCAAGGCCCGCCACGAGATAACCAACCTCGAACAGGCGAGCGATCTCTACCTGCAGCAACAGACAGAGTCAGAGGCGGAAATACTCAAGCTGAGCAACCAGATGCACATGGCACAGTATATCCTCGACATACTAAATGACTCAAAGTCACGCTACAAGCTGTTGCCCGTACACACAGGTCTGGCAAGCGGCGAGGCAGGCGAGCAGATAGCCCAATACAATGCCCTGCTGCTGAAACTGAAGAACAGCCTTGAGGGCACATCCACCCAAAACCCAATTATCATACGCCAGGAAGACCAACTCAAAGAGATACGGCAGAACATCATCGCTTCAGTCAGCAACTATATCAAGACGCTGCAGATACAGATAGGCACGATGGAGGGCTATAATGCAGACGTTAAGGAAAAGGTAGTGTCGAGTCCCGAACAAGCAAAGCGACTGTTGGCGGTGGAACGCGACCAGAAGGTGAAGGAGAGCCTATATCTCTACCTGCTTCAGAAAAAGGAAGAGAACGAGATAAGCATGACCTACACTCCAGTGCCGACACAGATAATAGACATGCCCCACGGTGCCCCGTTCCCTACATTTCCCAACAAAAAAAACATTGTATTGGCGGCACTGCTGATTGGACTGCTATTGCCTGCGGTAGTACTGTTTGTCAAGGAGAGCCTCAACACATCCGTACGAAGCAAGATTGACATCGAAAGCCGCACACAGATACCCATTGTAGGTGAGATTCCATATTATGGAGAAGAAAAGAAGCGCAAGAAACTTCGTAATTTGTTTGAAAGCAAGAAGAAGCGGTATGAACCTACACCATTAGTTGTGCAGCCCGATTGTCAGGACCATATCAATGAGGCATTCCGCATTCTTCGCTCCAGCCTTGAGTTTATGTCCGACACACGTCAGCATAAGAATGTGTATCTTATCACATCCATGTTCCCGGGTTCCGGCAAAACGTTCATAAGCATGAACCTCGCCCTCACCCTTGCCATCAAGCACAGACATGTATTGTTTATCGACGGCGACTTGCGCCGCGCCACTGCCACTTGCACCTTCGGAAATACACAGACAGGACTGGCAGACTACCTTGGCGAGAAAGTGGAATCCATAGACCAGTTAATCTACCGTCACGGGGAATACCCGTCGCTAAACATACTACCCGTTGGCACCACGCCTCCTAACCCGACAGAGTTGTTGTCAAGTCCCCGTATGCAGCAGTTGATTGAGGAAATGCGCCCCAAGTATGATTTCATCATTATCGACTGCCCTATGACAGAAACGTTGGCAGACGCCTCCATACTTGGGCATCATGTTGACCGCACGCTCTACATCGTGAGAGCCGGGCTCTTCCAGTGCAATCAAGTGTCGTTGCTCGACTCTTATGTTGAGAGCGGGAAATACAAGAACCTGTCTATCGTGCTCAATGCCGTAAAGCCGCTTGGACAATACGGATATAAATACGGGTATTACTACGATTACAAATACTAAATTATGAAACGACTTCATATATATATATATTGCTGCCTTAGTGTCGTATTGCTTGTATATAGCAGTATGGCCTATGCCGGCGATACCAAAGCGGGCGGCAATATCCCTGGGAAAGACAGCTTATACCTCCAGATTTACGGAGGTATCAACAAGTCAGCCAACGAAAATCTCCCTATGTCGGAGTTCTCGTCATATCCATTGTCAGGCGGATTTTTTATTGGCATTGGCAAGGAAGTCAACGCCCTATGTGGTTGGCGCACGGCACTGAGATACAACCACAACAAGAGCCGCAATGTGCCAGAATGTGAATCGACCGATACCTGGGGATGGAATAACATAGGGCTGTTTGTTGATGCCACCTTTGACATCACCGACGCATTGAGATTACCCGCAAACAGGGGCACACGTTTTAATTTGAAGGCATTTGCGGGCGTTGGCGGAGTATATACCTTCGGATTTCCCATGCAAACGCCATTATCATATTCAGAATCATACTCCAGAAACAGCACCGTGGGATTCGGCATGAGGGCAGGACTTACAGCCACCTATCGTTTGTCAAGCAAATGGCGCATTGGTGCCGAACTGAGCCAAACGATATTCCACGACAAATTCAACGGCGTGAAATCGGGTTCCCCATTTGACGGGCGAAGCAACCTGAAAGTGGGTGTAACCTATCTTTTTGGCAAGAAAAAGAAAGTTAAGACTGACACGCCACCAATAATATATGACAACCGCCTGCGCGACATCCCGGCACTTCCTTTCAAGATTCCCGGTGCAGAGGAGACAAAGAATCGAGCCATAGAGGGGCGTGCCTTCCTTGACTTCCCCGTAAATGAGACTGTCATATACCCACGTTACCGACGCAACCCAGAAGAATTGCAGCGTTTGAACAAGACTATCGAGAATGCACTGTTCGACAAGTCATTCAAAGTGCATCGTGTAGTGTTGCATGGCTATGCCTCGCCCGAGAGTCCCTACTCCAACAACACGCGCCTTGCCAAAGGCCGCACCCAATCGCTGAAGTCATACGTCTGCCGAAAATTCGGTATTGACGAATCCGTGGTTGAGACACACTACACACCTGAGGACTGGGACAACCTGCGTTCCTTTATCGAGACATGTGGCGAGAGCCGCCGGGTGAAGGGAAATGTTTGGTATGAGCGTGAAAACATAGTGGAAACCCCGGTGATGCCGCAATACGTCATTGACAGTCGCAAAGAGCTGCTTGATGTGATTGAGCTTGACATAAGTCCCGACGAAAAGGAGGCTATGCTTAAGAAAGTGGATAACGGAAGGCCATACAACTGGCTTCTTCAGAATGTATATCCCGGACTGCGCCACACCGACTACATTATAGAATATGTGGCGCGCCCCTTCAATGCCAAGGAAAGCAGAAGGCTCATCTACACTCATCCCGAGGCATTGAGCATAGAGGAGATGTACAAGGTGGCACAAATCTACGAGGAAGGCAGCGACGGCTGGTTAGATGCCTTGCTGATAGCAGCCAATCTGAACCCCGAAGACAAGACTGCCAATCTCAATGCGGCATGTGGCTGTGTGAAGATGCGCCGCCTCACCGATGCCAAGAATTATCTCAAGAAGGCAGGCAACCTGCCCGAGGCTGCCTATTTGGCAGATATCATCCGTGCCATGGAGGGCAAGGTGAAGTGGAAAATGGAAAATGACAAAGTAATCATAACCGAAAACAGATGAAGACGATGGACATAATCAAAGGAAGTATTGCCCTGGCTGTCACTGCTCTGACCCTCATGGGCTGTAGCGACGACAAGGACATTTCGGCAGTGGAACACACCCAAAACGCCTTTGAAGAACTGCTGGGTGGAGACTACAATACGATGCAATGGTGGCAAACTGCCGTGAAACTGAAGGTGGAGGCCAAGGCCGATGAGCCTACAGACATATACGCCTATTTTGTGGAAGAAGACAGGGGCACCATGCTTGATTACCAGTTTGTAAACAAAGACACCACCTTTTATATGACTGTGCCTCAGTCGGGCAACACGAGAGTGGTGCTGATGGCCAAAGAAGAGAAGCAGATGGTTACACAAGACGTGATTCTTACTGGTGCTCCCGAACAGACGGTGGCATTTGACGTTAATCAGTTGAAAGACAACACCCGCAGCGCATCGCGCGCCACTCGTGTTGGACAGTCGCTCTATGGCACAGACATCCTGAGGAACATCGGCTATACGGAGGTGACCCGCGAAGGCATCGACATTGTCACCCAGTACACCACAGAAGGAATGGACATCGAGAAGCGTGGACTCAACGGCAACTATGAGCTGATATCCCAAGGGCCGTTCAAGGTCACGATGTTCTATGGATTCACCGGATGTTATTCTTCTCGAATTCTTGGCTATTACCGTCACTCGCCTGGCACCTATCAGGATCTGGAATTGGTAGATTTGGTAGATACCCACAGCTACGACTATATCGACGGCGAAGCCAAGTTGCAATACCAGTTAGACGGAATAGACACATGGTATGACAGTAATTTCGACTACCGCGACGGCTATACGGCACCCTTCACCACGAAGGCCGACCGTTTGGGCGACGATGTCTATAACATACAGCATGTCATGGACAAATACGGCAACCGGATGACCAAGGCTCGCGGACTGACCTGGGAAATCAATGTAAAACCAGGCGACCGTATCGGCTTCTATCTGAAGATGGAGGGACAGCAGAACAGTGCACAGCGCGAGCTTGACGTGAAGAGGGGCCTGCCCTCCGGCAGACTGCCCAACCCCATGTACGAGACCAACTGGTCGGCCAAGGTTCTCAACACCGACGGAAAGCACAGGAGCGTGCTGATACAGGACCATGGCTACACCATCATGGGCATGGAGGATGCCACTTCCAAAGGCGACTTCGACTGCAACGACGTGCTCTTTGGCCTTCATGCCGATATGGAGAGCGAGATGCCCCTCATCACCGTCCCCGACATTGATGTGCTGCTGCCATCGGTGGAAAAACAGGTATGGACCATTGCCTACGAGGATGTGTGGCGCGACAACGACTTCGACTTCAACGATGCCGTGATTAGGATTCAGCCAGATTATGAGAACGAGACATGCGGCATCACCCTTATGGCCGTTGGCTCTTCAGAGAAAATGTACCTGCATTACGATGGTCCTGACGGCGACCAGAACCTGGGAGAAATTCATGAACTGTTTAAACAAAAGAGTACGACCAAGGTGAACACCACTTCGGCTTACGCCACAGTGACTTTCGTAGAGCTGGACAAGGTAAAATGGTTGCGCAACTATACCGTTTCAGACGATGCCAAGAGATTCTACATCGAGGTGAAGCGCGGCACCTGCGAGGACTGCGGCGACCTGCTCACCCTACCCTACAAACCAGGCGTAATGCCACAAGCCATCCTTGTGGCAGGCAACTGGCACTGGCCCATGGAGGGCGTGCATATCACCACAGCCTACAACAAATTCTCGCCTTGGGCAATAGACATGAGCAACCTGAGCTATTGGAACTGGCACACCGCTCCCCAACCCAACACCACCGTTGCCTACGAATAGGAGGTGACGTGACCCACGTCACAATATTGGAGATGATGCATCTCGCATCACCACAAAGAAGCAATGAGCAAAGAATCGAGAACCCACAAATCGCTGCTTAATGCCAAGGTAAACCTGCTGTTCTATTTCCTGGCGCTCCTCGTTTACTTCTTCTCCCGGAAGGTCTTTCTCGACCATCTGGGGGCAGACTTCATCGGATTGACAGGCACTCTGCAAAACATCCTGGGGTTTCTCAACTTAGCCGAATTGGGCGTGGGAGCCTCGGTGAGCTATGCACTCTATCAGCCCATTGCCAAGGGCAACAGGGAGGAAATCAGCAGGATAGTCTCTGTCTTCGGTTGCCTTTACCGTTATATTGGCTGTTTTGTGCTGGTGGCAGGCATCATCGTCAGTGCCTTCTTCCCCCTCATGTTCCAACACACCATCTTCGAGTTGGGCATCATCTATTTCGCCTTCTTCTCGCTGCTCACCTCCTCGCTCATCGGCTATTTCATCAACTACCGCTCCATACTGCTCTATGCCGACCAAAAGAACTATGTAGTGACGGCCTATTTCCAGACAGCCATACTCATCAAAACATTGGTGCAGATGGGCTTGGTCTGTTACACCGCCAACCTCTACCTGTGGGTGTCTATCGAACTGGTCTATAGCTTCATCCATGCCACCATCCTGAACTGGAAAATTCGACAGACTTATCCTTGGCTCATTGCATCCGCCGCTGTGGGAAACAAGGTGAGAAGCCAGTATCCCGAGATTGTGCAGAAGACCAAGCAGGTGTTCGTACACAAGATAAAGGATTTCCTTATCCAGCAGAGCGACCAGATAATGATTTTTGCCTTTGTGTCGCTTAAGATGGTAGCCTATTATGGCAACTACACCTTGGTCATCGGGCGGCTCACCATGCTCTTCACCACCATGATGGGCGGCATTGTGGCGGGCGTAGGCAATCTCGTTGCTGAGGGCGACAAGGAAAAAATACAGCGTGTGTTTGGCGAGATGCTGTTCACGCATTATGTCATTGCAGGCATCGTGGTATTTGCCATATATCAGGGCATCCAGCCATTCATTTATCTATGGTTAGGACAAGAATACCTGCTCAGCCATCCCATCCTCATCCTGCTGCTAATCAATGCGTTCATCATGCTTTCCCGCGGTGCCGTGGATACCTTCAACACAGCCTGTGGCAACTATCACGACACCTGGTCGGCATGGGTTGAGGCAGGCATCAACATCAGCGTCACCATCTTTTCGTGCATCCAGTGGGGGTTGGCAGGTGTATTGATTGGAAAGATAGCCAGTTTAGTGCCCATCATCGTGATATGGAAGCCCCTGTTTCTTTATCGCACCAGTTTCAAACGTTCTATATGGCACTATTGGAAGACCGTTGCTCTTACATGGCTCGGCTTTGCCATTGCCTTTGGCATAGCGTCTTACAGCTCACGCCTCCTCCCATTCGACCCCTATCACGACTTTATGCAATGGACAAGCTATTGCGTGTCACTCACTGCCATCTTTGTCCTGCTATATGTCATCACCCTGTTTCTGTTCACGCAAGGAGCAAAAGACATGACACATCGGGTAATCAACACCATACTGAAGAACAACCGAATGTCCTAAATGGTGAGATTTATGACTTCAATGAGAAACAAGTTATAAGGGGACGTAGTTTCCACAATATTTGGCAGAATAATCACCCCATCATATCAAGAAATCAATATCCCATTATGAAACTATCCATCATCACCGTCAACCTCAACAACCTTGAGGGACTGAAGAAGACATACGAGAGCGTGGTCAGCCAAACCTTCACCGACTACGAATGGATTGTCATTGACGGCGGCTCTACAGACGGTAGCCGTGAATTCATAGAAGAGCACCAAGACAAGTTTGCCTATTGGTGTTCTGAACCCGATAAAGGTATCTACAATGCCATGAACAAAGGTGTGTTTCATGCCCATGGACAGTATTGCCTCTTTTTGAATTCTGGTGACCATTTCTATGGAAACAAGATTTTGAAAGAATCACAAGTCCAGCAATGGAACAATGATTTCATTTGCTATGACATTATCATAGATAATGATTCTTTGCATAAGTATTTAAGGGTTCCAGATTTCATCTCAGATACTTTTTTATTGAGTTCTAATCTCCCTCACCAGAGTACGCTTATCCGTACAATATTGCTCAAAGAATCTCCATATTTGGAAAATTTGAAGATACTATCTGACTGGTTCTTTATCTACGAGTCATTGGCTATCAAGCGATGTAGTTATCAGGCTATCCATCTGCCTTTGTCTGTATTCTATTATGGGGGGATATCTAGTGATAGCATGAGGGCAGCACAGGAGAGGTATGATTGTTTACGGAAATACCATTCGGAGGCCTTTCTGCAAAAAATGATGCATAAACAAGAAAGCAAAACTACCAGCATGGTTTATCACATGCGCGTTTGGATATATAAACATATTCTTATCTATACCAACTACTTTATTAGAAAGATTTTGGGAAAGATTTGATATTAATATTTGCAATCATGAAAAAGAGAGTTGTCATCCTGTTTCCTGGTTCGGCACATAGGCCGATTGGAGTTAAGAAGAAAAAAGGGGAAATATTTAGTTCAAGTGCAGAAAATGTGTAATTTTGCACATAATTAATACCTAAAATGTGTATAGAATCACATTTTCCGCACTTAAAACCTATTTAACTATGTTTAAAAGAAGTATTATAAAGCAACTGGAGCAATGGAAAGACAAGCCTGACCGCAAACCGCTTATGCTGCTGGGCGCACGACAGGTGGGAAAGACCTTTGTGCAGAAACAGTTTAAGGATGGAGATATTTATTGGCCAATATCAATCATGAAAGTACCTGTTATCCTGTTAAATTACAATTCCAGTGCCGACTGCTGCAAGTGTGTGGCAGACTTGAAACGGCAGGCAACAACATCGGCTTGCGCTATACCATTGAAATTCTAAAAAACTATATTGTAGATTCCTATGTGGAAATTCTTTTTAACTTAAATGATCTTTATAAATATGGATGATTGTATGAATTTAACTTATGTATGTTGTTTTAACAATAAAACCATATTGGAAGAAATGTTGATGCATTCATTTGCCAATATGGATAAAGCATGGAATCGTAATATCTTGCTTATAGACAATACAAAAGGTAGGTATTCTTCTTGTGCAGAAGCATATAATAAAGAACTATTGAATAAATCAATAGGGGATATTCTGGTCTTTATTCACCAAGATATAGCATTTGAAAATCGAGAGTTTGAAAAGCGTATAGTTCAGGAATTAACTGATAATCCAAATCAAATTTTAGGATTTGCAGGAATGACTGAGCAAGGATTTGTAGTCTCTAATTTACGCTATCTTAGTACGAAGGAATACATAACAAAAAGGCAGATTGTCGAAAAAACAGAATGCATTGCTGTTGATGAGTGTTGTTTTGCTATGACAGCAGATCTTTATAAACAACTGAAATTTGATGAACAAGTTTGTTTTCATTGGCATCTTTATGCCACAGAAATTTGCTACAATGCACATAAACAATTCGGAACACGGATTTGTGTTATTCCTGAGGAAATCTATCACAAAAAGAATGGAAGTGAAGGCTTGTACACTGATATGTATTATTTACGTACTTTATGGAGACTGGCTGATAAATATAGAGCTGATTTAGAGGAAATAAGGACGCCTTGTTATATTGTAAGTACGCATCCAATAAAGTTTTTTCTGAAAATTTTTCGCACATTTTTACGAAATCATATTTTGAAGTGATGTCGACGATTTCTGTTATAGTACTTAATTATAATTCCAGTGCCGACTGCTGCAAGTGTGTGGCAGATCTGCAACGGCAGGAGGGTGTGGAGTTAGAGATCATTATCGTGGATAATTGTTCACGAAAAGAGGATGCCTCGGCTGTAGAGCAATTGGCTGCTGAGCAGGGTTGTACCTTTATTGCGGCTAAAGAGAATAGAGGCTACAATGCGGGCAACAATATCGGTTTGCGCTATGCCGCAGAAAAAGGATATGAGTATGCGCTGATTGCCAATCCCGATATGGAGTTTCCGCAGCGGGATTATGTGAGGCGACTGATTGAGGAGATGGAGACAAGGAAAGAGGTAGCGGTTGCAGCCACAGACATCACATCGCCCGATCTGTCGCATCAGAATCCGATGATGCCAGATCCGAAGGGTTGGCAAAGTAGTTTCAATTGGGTAAAAGTCATTTTGAAACGTTCCTCCAAGGAGACTCCCGATTTCATAGGGGATTTTAAAACCTCGCATGTATGTAAAAAGGCGAGTGGTTGTTGCCTGATGGTACGCATGGACTTCATTAAACGCATCGGCTTTTTCGATGAGCAGGTCTTCCTTTATTGTGAAGAAGCCATTCTCTCTAAGCAGGTGGAACAGGCTGGATTAAAGATGTACTATGTAGCCAATTTGCAGGCGGTTCATCGACATGTCAAAAGCACCAAAGGAAATCCTCGAAAACGATTTAAGGCTTGGATTTCCTCGCGGCTTTATTTTGAGCGTCATTATAACTACCAGAGTTTTTGGAATCATTTCATGAAGACTATTGGTTGGAAAAGCTATCTGGCAGTGTTCTGCACGGGAGATTATGTAAGAAGCATCATGCAAAGAAATAAGCAATAAAAATGTGGATTCTACAAAAAATCAAATTTATCTATGAGGACAAGGTGCTGGCCACAATCATGCTGGTACTTTTTAATATCATGTTTGTTCCCATAGAGCAAGGTCCATTTAGTCCAGTGAAGATTACCCTCATGGGGCTCTGTCCGTTGATATTCATTGCCAAGAAGCCAATCATCACCAAGGCACTCGTTCTGGCTGCAATTTATTGGGTCGTTTGTTATACCATGTCCTTGCTGAAAGGTGAAATGCGATTCTCCACCTTGGGTTTCTTGGGCATGTACTTGATATTATATATCAATTATTATAGTTTTATTGTAAAAGGCACATTCACGCTGGAGTATTTTACGAAGGTTCTCAAGTATCTGATCATCGCCTACGCAGTGGTGCTGATAGGACAACAGATGTGTGTACTGGTAGGCCTTCGCAACATGCCGTTGCTTAATCTCCAAAATCAGTCCTTCTTATCCATAACGAAACTGCCATCCTTGACTTTGGAGCCCAGCCATTCGGCACGCATTCTTACATTCACGATGCTCGGCTATCTTAGATGTATGGAAATCAAAAAAGGTAAAAGAATCACCCTCCATGAATTGTTCAGCCCAGAACAACGCATTGTTACCTTCTCATTCCTTTGGAGCATGCTAATGATGGGAAGCGGAACCGCCTTTGTGGGCATGGGAGTTCTGAGCCTCTACTTCATAACACGTAAAACCGTTATCTATATTATCCCGTTGATAATCGGAATGTTCATGTTGGGGCAGTCAATGGAATTAAAACAAATGGATCGTGCAGTTACGTTGGCACAAGCTGCATCAACAGGTAGCGCAGAAGAGGCCATGGCTGCCGATGGCAGCGGAGCAACGAGAATAATTCCCGTGATGAACGTCTTCACAAAGACCGATGTCACCCAACTTGAAACTTGGATAGGGAAAAAAAGCATGGAAAAGGACAAATACTGGTGGAAGCGAACAGACACAAAGATATATGACCAATATGGGTTATTGGCATTCCTTATATCCATCATATTTGTATATGCTTGTGTGATCAACCATTTTTTCAGCCTTGAAACATTGCTGTTTCTGGGCCTCCTGGGTTTATCTATTACAAATATTTATTATCTATGGGGATGTTTCATGATCATGACGGGGGTGAGATATTTCCAGAATAACTATGTGGAACATTCTGTATTGATAACGACTCAAAATAAAGACGATGAAAACTAATATTACCCTTGCCATCTGCATGTACAATGCGGAGAAATACATTGAAGAGACATTGGCTTGCATCATGACACAAACGATGCAAGACTTTCACCTTTTGTTGGTGGATGATTGCAGTACGGATAGAACGGTAGAATATGTGGAGCGGTTCTTTCATCAGAATCAGCGTCAATATGAGTTGGTGAAGCTTGCTCAAAACCAAGGTATTGCATATGGACGAAATTTTGCATTACATCACGCTCAAACCAAATACTTGATTTTTGTTGATTCAGATGACCTGCCTCTTCCTCAGCTTCTTGAAAAGGAATATCAGGTTTTATCGAATGATGAGAATTTGATTGCTGTGAGCTCATGGTCTCAATTTATAGATGCAAAAAGTAAGAAAATGAGAGGTGGCCTGTTCATTGGTGACACTACAAAGGCACAATTCTTGAAAAGAGCACAAGCGGCTAAACGAGTCTATCTTCCCATACAAACTATGTTTGATCGTGCGGCTGCTATTCGAGTAGGTGGCTTTTCCTTAGATGGTTATCCAGATGGGAAACCACGTTATAGGGATTTTTGTGAAGATTTAGAACTTTGGACACGCCTTAGTGATTTGTATGCGGAAGGAAAGTATATTATAGTGCTGCCCGAGGTACTTTATCTTTATCGTAAATCAGAAGGATTATCTTCAAGCCATTTTAATATGATTATCAAGATGGAATATGTGAAGGTAAATTTGCGTCGCCGTCGTAGGGGGGTGGAAGAAATGTCGTTTATCGACTACTATAATTCGCTTTCAGAAATAGAACGGGCACGACTGCAAAAAGACTCCCATGCCGCAGACTGTTTGCGAAATGGCGTTTTCTACATCAGAGAGAAAAAAATAATTAGAGGTTTAGCTCTTCTATTTGAATGTGTGTGGAAACACCCTTCTTATATTATAGACAAAGTGATTGCTAACTCTGGTTTGTTAAAACAGATGATGATATGAAAACAGAAGAGCATTTGCTTAAGAGAATTATAGACTTTCTAAATGAATCTTCCAATTATGCGATACTTAGGAATTATCAGGATATTCCTAAGCAAACGAGTCGCGATATTGATATAATAATTGAAAGAACCGATTTTTACAGCATCAGAAAGCCATTGGTAAATATTCTATATGAATTTGGTTACCACATACTTATGTATTATAAAGGGGGAGAAATGCATTCATTTGTATTTGCATCATACAAAAAAGGAGAGACGTTTCTACTTTCTTTTGATTTCTTGTTCTCTATTTATGTGCGTGATATGGTTCTGTTTACTGCTGATCAAGTCTTGAAAAGCAGGCAATTTAACGGTTTATTGTATCATGCGAGAAAAGACTGGGAATATATAGCGAAATACGCCTATAATACTATTCTTTGTGTGCCATACCCAGCCAAATATGCTGATATAAAAAAGGAAGCAGAAAGTTTATATAAAAAAGAAATTGAGAAACATCTAAATACCATCGGAATTGGAACATCGGGCAAAATAAAGAATATCACTATAAGAGCCTTGTTGTTTAGGACACATCCTTGGCAATCCTTCATTGCGACTTGCCGTTATTTGTATTATTCTTTATATAACACACTGTCAGTCCAAGGAATATCTATTGGGATGACTGGACCTGACGGTTCCGGGAAAACAACAGTAATCGATTGCCTGATAAAAGAGCTGAATTCCGTATTTGGGGATATAAGAGTGTTTCACTTTAGACCAAACCTTTATGGAAATCTAAGCGATGTTGCATATTCTACTGGTTTAAAACAGACGGTTGACCATAATTATCATTTGCCTCACCGAGGGCAGAAAACGGGAATTGTCAGTTCAGTGCTCAGGCTTTTGTATTATTCCACGGATTATGTGTTTGGCGGTTTGCTTAAAATAAAGCCTCTCTTATTCAAGCGTGATGTTATCATATTTGACCGTTACTATACGGATATTATTTGTGACAGCCGTCGCAGCCGCATCTATCTCCCAGTCAAGTTCCTCTATGGGTGGGGAAAATGTTTTATACCCTCGTTGGATTACAACATCCTGCTCACGGCTCGTACGGAGACGATACTAACCAGAAAGAGAGAACTGGATGCAGCGGGTATCGAGGCTATCAACCAGAAAATAGACTATTTGGCGGATAATCCAGGTTTCTATAAGGTGATGAATGAAGGTACACCTCAGGAGGCTGTAGCAGGAATTCTGCGAATAGTCTTTGAGAGGCAACATAAGAAGAATATGAAAAGATTATAGTAAGATTATGAATAGACCATTTTTCTCAATCATTATTCCTGTGTATAATGGGTTGTCACATGATTTGCCAATCTGCTTGGAAAGTATATGGAATCAACCATTGTCCGCCTCGCTTTATGAGGTTATCTGTGTGGATGATTGCTCTACTGACGATACGCGTGAGTGGTTGGATGAAGAAGCCACGAAGCATAGCAATCTAAGAATTATCAAGCATACAGTCAATAAGCGTCAAGGAGGAGGTAGAAATACGGGTATGAAGGCAGCTCATGGCAGATACATCATATTCATTGATCAAGACGATTATTTTCATGCTGGTTCTATCGCCAAGGTGTATGATCATCTTCAATCAGTTGAGTTGGAAATACTGATTGTAGATTGTACCTACGAGCGTCCGGGAAAGGTGAACAATACTTTGCAACACAACTTTCCACATCATGAGGTGATGACTGGTGATGATCAAATACTGCGAAACTCTATTCCATGGGCTCCCTGGAAGTTTATCTTTCTGCGTTCTCTTGTGGTTGACAATGGACTGTTTTTCGATGAAAAAGAGCGCATTGAAGATATCGACTGGGTCCACAGGTTAGTACACAAAGCCCAAAGGACACAGTATCAACCAATACTGTTTATCCATTATCTGAAGAATAATGCATCCACTACTATGACATCGTATAAATCAGTAGAGACCATGTATTCTACCTTGCGATGCGGAATGAGATTGTATAAATTGACAACTAGTGATTTTGCTCAATGTGGTGATGAAATAAAACAAAGCATTCAAAACATAGGAGAATTCGTTTTTGGTTTAGGATTAAGGAACTTCTTGACCTGTAATGATAATTTTCTTTCAAAAAGGCAAGCTATACAAGAGATTGTATTACCTTATAGTGAAAGACGTTTTTTCTTGACAAAAATTGCTGTTGCGATGCCAGGAGCATTTAGCGTATTAAGCAATCTCATGGCATTGTTTTCCCCCTTCTTGCTTGAATTACGCAGAAAATGGAAATACAGCCATTTGAGGTGACTATTAATGGTTCTCAACATCCCCAGTAAGTATCTAAACATACTTTGCCATTTATGTTGACTTCGGGTAAGCACATGGAGAAGGAACCGTTGGAAAGATTAGAAATGAAAATACCTTCTGCACCAAGCAACAACAAGGAGCGATTGAAAATCTTCGTTTCAGCCTACGCTTGCGAGCCTCATCTGGGAAGTGAGATTGGCGTGGGATGGCACTGGGTGCTGGAGATGTCGAAGTACTTCGAGCTATGGGTGCTGACACGCGAAAGCAATCGGCACACCATCGAGCCTTGGATTGACAAGCATCCCGCATATAAGAATATCCACTGGCTGTATTACGACTGGCCCCAATGGGCACGTTTCTGGAAAAAGGGTTTGCGCGGAGTGCGTACATATTATAATCTGTGGCAACTGAGCACCAATAAGATTGTGAAGCGCACGATGCAGGATAATAACATTAGGATTTTCCATCATCTGACGTATGGAAACGTGCTGTGGAAAGTAAGCAAATATGGACAGAAGCAGTTCTTTGTTTGGGGACCTGTGGGGGGACTTGAAAGCATTCCGTCGGAGTTTTCAAACAAATACGACCTGAAAAACCGCATTGTGGAGTTGATTCGCAGACGTATGTCATCGCTTGCACATTTCAACTCGGGATTCAAAAAGAGATGCCGCAACGCTGACCTTATCCTGTGCAAGACTGAAATAACGCGGAAGTTCATCCCGGACAAATTCGCCGACAAGGCACTCTTGTTTACTGACGTTGCCGCAGACGCTACGCCTCGTGTATATAACAAGGCGGTAAAAAATGGCGGTGTCACTGAATTCATAACTGTAGGCAGACTGGATGCCTGGCGAGGATTTGACCTGATTATCGAGGCCACGGAAGCTGCAATAAGAGAAAATGACAAAATTCATGTCACTATATTGGGAGATGGCTCTGACAGGACAAGACTTGAAAAAATTGTCAAGCAGAAATCACTCTGCAAATATATATCAATGCCCGGAAAGGTATCGATGGATGATTACAGTAAACGTATGTCAGAGTCGGATGCCGTGATTAACGCTGCTCTGAAAGAGGGAGCCGTTACGGTGTCGTTCGACGCCATGTCTATGGGCTTGCCTTTGATTTGCATCGACACCACAGGATATACCAGATACTTCGCCGATGACTATGCCATACTGATTCCGCGAACTACACGCGAGGAGGTTGTACGGAGTATAAAGGATGGAATGGTAAGACTGACCAATCCAGATGTGCGGCGACCAATGGGTATCAATGCCTTGGCTGCCGCAAGTAGAATAACGTGGGAACAGCACGGCTTAGATATTTGTGAGACTATTCTAAAAGCATATTATAATAGTGATACAGGATCTTCTAATAATTAAAAACGAAGGAGAACGGTATTACCGTTTCGCCAATGCTGACGGCAAGGAATGGATAATGCCGGCAAGGAATCTCCGCACAGCCATGGAACTGTATCAGCCAAGCGGCAAAAAGGGGATAATGCTCAAAAAATGGTTCCCCCTACTCCATAGGATTGCTGTGGTCAGAAGGACAATACATATTGAAACCTTGCAATGCCTGCTGAACGACGAGCTGCGTCATATCTTGGAAAAGGCGTTTAACACAACCGGCATTGAGGTTGCCATCTTCTTCGGCACTCCAAGTGTTCATCAGAAAACAACGATACAGATAAGCAAGGGAAACATAATCCTTGGGTATTGCAAACTCTCAGACAATGACGAGATTTCAGAGCTGTTTATCAAAGAGGCGCAATTACTGCACACTCTGCATAAGAAAGGATTAAAGAATATCCCGGAATGTCACTTTTGCGGAAATCTAAGCGACGCGACCAAGCTCTTCGTTCAGAGTACGGCAAAAACACTTGACTCCAAGGTCGTTCACGAGTGGGGAGAAATACACCTTCGTTTCCTTTCAAAGATGAGAGATGCCACCATTCAAACACTTAGATTCGAGGACACCGACTATTACCATACTGTCGAGGCTTTAACTGAACATTACGAATGGTTGCCTGACTTCGTGGATAAAACACTGATGGAAAAGGCTATCAGAGAACTGTATAAACGATGGCAAGGTAAGAATGTCTCATTTTCCGCCTATCATGCTGACTTTACCCCTTGGAATATGTTTGTGGAGAAAGGAGAATTATTCGTCTTCGACTGGGAATATGCAAAGATGACTTATCCGCCAATGTTGGACAGGTATCATTTCTTTACCCAGACTGCTATCTTCGAACGTCACTGGCATTTGGAAGATATCATCAGAGATATAAACAGCGACAATGGAAAATGGATAAACACCGACAGCTACAAAGCGTATCTCATTGAGATTATCGCAAGATTTACCTTACGCGAACAAGGCAATGTAGATGGAGACATCGCCAAGTCGATGAAACTGTGGAACAGTCTCCTCTCATTCCTAATTCCTAATTCCTAATTCCTAATTTAAAGAAAGTGAAGCGCATCATTTGTTTTCATCTTTACAACGACTTCAGCGGCAGTCCCATTGTTCTCAGGATGGTGCTCGAAGGCTTGTTGCGTAAAGGGTTCAGGGTGGATTTGGTGACGTCGAACGGAGGCGTGCTCGACGAACTTGTCGAAATGGACGGATTGACAAAACACTCGTATTTCTACCGCTTCTCCAATAACCCCGCCATGACCATGGCAAGATATGCCGCCGTGCAGATATACACATTCTTCCTGGCATTCAGATGGATATTCAACAGGGATGTGGTGTTCTATATCAACACGCTCCTGCCCGTGGGCCCTGCTTTGGCTGGAAGGATTATGGGCAAGAGGGTTGTGTATCACTACCATGAGAACGCATTCATCAAAGGCGTGTTCTACAAGACGCTTTCTTGGCTGATGCAGCGACTGGCACACGAGATTATGTGCGTGTCGGAATACCAGGCGTCATCTCTTGCCGACCGCAGCAAGGTGAGGGTCATTCCAAATGCACTGCCAAAGGCGTTTGTTGAGAAGTTGAAACCCGACACCGAAAGGGCTTTCAGACAAAAGAACATACTGATGCTCGCATCGCTCAAGGCATACAAAGGCACAAAAGAATTCATCGAACTCTCGGCAAGAATGCCGGAATACAAGTTCACCCTCGTGCTTAACGACTCGCAGGAGAATATCGACGATTATGTCTCGGCAAACAGCTTGCAGAAAACCATTGGCGCAAACCTCACAATTTTTCCCCGTCAAAACGACGTTACGCCATTCTACAACAAGGCCTCATTGCTGCTGAACCTCTCCGACAAGAACAGGTTCATCGAGACATTCGGCATGACAGTGCTCGAGGCCATGAGCGCGGCACTGCCAGTGATTGTCCCCACAGAAGGCGGAGTGGCGGAGATGGTGGATGACGGAGTGAACGGATACAAGATTGACGTTAGCGAAATGGATAAAATAGAAAAAAGAATTAGGGAAATGTTGTCAGACATTGACATTTATAGGAAAATGTCGCACAACGCCATAACACGGGCACAACTTTATGATTCTGATAACATGACTGAAAAGATTGCAAATACAATAAGATTGTTTCACGGATATTAACAAGAAAATGGACTATGAGAATAAGAAAGGTAGCAATAGTAGGCACACAAGGCGTACCAGCACAATACGGAGGATTTGAGACACTCGTGGAAAACCTCATCGGCAAGTTCAAGTCCAACAAAGTGGAATACACCGTATTTTGTTCAGGTAGGGACTACAAGAAAAAACAGAAGACTTACATGGGGGCAAAACTGAAATATATCCCTTTTCTGCATGCCAACGGCATACAAAGCATACCCTACGACATACTGTCGCTCATACGCTGCATCAGGGGATATGACACGGTATTGCTGCTCGGAGTGTCGGGAGGTATTTTCATTCCGATATTCAGGCTGTTTTACAGCAAGAAACTCATAGTAAACATCGACGGGCGTGAGCATACCCGAGCCAAATGGGGATTATTCGCACGCTCATTCCTGAAGCTCAACGAGGTGCTGGCGGTAAAGTTTGCCGATGACATCATCGCCGACAACAAGGGCATACAGGACTATGTCACCGAGACATATCATAAGCCATCCCACCTCATTGCTTACGGCGGCGACCATACCATACGCGACGTTTCAGAGGAACAACAGAGGGGAATACTATATAAATACGGACTGAGGAGGCACAAATACACCTTGTCGATTTGTCGCATAGAACCTGAGAACAACTGCCACGTCACTCTTGACGCCTTCGCAAAGTTCGGACTTCCGTTAGTGTTCGTCGGCAACTGGGACTATAGCGTGTATGGACAAAGGCTGAGGTGGAAATACGGACTGCTCAGCAATATCAAGATGTTGGACCCCATATACGACCTCGACGTGCTTTACACCCTAAGAAAGAATTGCAAAAACTATATTCACGGACACAGTTGCGGCGGCACCAATCCTTCGTTGGTAGAGGCAATGTTCTTCGGTTGCCCTATCTTGGCATACGACGTGGTGTATAACCGCGAAACCACCTGTAACAAGGCACATTACTATGCCAACGACCTGCAACTGATTGACTATCTCGGAATGCAGAATCTGGAAGGCGAGAATATGCTGGAGGTGGCAAAAAAACATTACATGTGGAAAGACATCGTAAGGCAATACGAGGCTTTGTATCGTTAGCGGGTCTGAGCGGGTCAATGTACCTGTCTCTCAGCCCCGTACCACTGTCCGAAGTCCTTGTACCCCTCGGGCAGCACATGCCCTTTCAACTGTGGAAACCACCGCTTCAAATCCTCGTTAACAAGCGGTCGAGGAGCGGGCTGAAAGCCCAATAAGCGCATAGTCCAGGGCATCGCCCTGGGTAGGCCAACCGCCACAATGCGCCCTTGCAGAGCGAGGCCTTGAACACAGCACTATACAAAAAGAGAGTGGCGAACATTTGATTTCGTCACTCTCTTTAAATTTATTAACTATTACCCAAAAATGTTCTTTTATTTGATGTTCAAGCCACGGTTGTTGAATGTGGCGTTGAGCACGAGAAGGTACTTGTGATACTGATCCTTGTTGAGGATGTAGTTCATGTACTTAAGATCCTTCTTGATAGCCTTTTCCATGAGTTCCTTGCGGTCCTCATCACTAGCCTGAGCAGCAACCATCATCTCGCCGCAGAAAGTGTGATGTACATCAGATACACTCTCGAGCTGGTCGGCTGTAAGGTTAAGAGCCTCGCTCAGCTTGTTCATGTTCACGCTCATGTCGAATGCGCTCATTGCGCTTGTTGCGTTTGCGTTCTCGTCTTTTGCAAATGTTGTGGTCATGCAAAGCACTGCCATAACTGTCAAAATCATCTTTTTCATAATGTTACCCTTTCTTTTACTTTAATCTTTTTACCTAAATACAATCTTTAAATTCTCTAATAACTATGTGTCTTGTCGTCCAGAACTTTGTTGTTCTTTTGTCCTTTTGACGGTGCAAAATTACTACTATTTTCTCAACTGACAATGTTTTTTTTCGAATTGTTTGCGAGCACAAGCGTATTTTTGACATTGGTCAAAGATAATCGGCAAAAACCGAAATAGGTCAATTAGGATTACAAAACCATTACGATATCTTAGGATAACGGCGTGTCCATCCGTCCCATCTCAAGCGCATCACACCGAAGAAAGCCTCACCGAAAATACCGCCACTCATCTTGCTCACACCCTCACGACGGTTGACAAAAATCACCGGTACTTCCTTTATGCGGAATCCTATCTTATAAGCGGTAAACTTCATCTCTATTTGGAATGCATATCCACGGAAACGAATCTTGTCGAGCTCTATGGTCTGGAGTACACGACGACGATAGCACTTGAATCCCGCTGTTGTATCGTGCACCTTAAATCCCGTGACAAAGCGCACATACTTACTTGCGAAATAGCTCATAAGCACGCGCCCCATAGGCCAATTGACCACATTCACTCCCGACACATAACGCGAACCGATGGCGAGATCATAACCATCATCGTGACAAGCGGAATAAAGCCGGGGAAGGTCGGCCGGATCATGACTGAAGTCGGCATCCATCTCGAATATATACTCATAGTCATGCTGCAAAGCCCATTTGAATCCAAGAATATAGGCAGTGCCAAGACCTAATTTGCCCGGGCGCTCCAATAGGAAAAGCCTACCATCAAACTCATTCTGCATAAGTCGTTTTACGATAGATGCCGTACCATCGGGCGAACCATCGTCTATTACGAGTATATGAAACTGTTTGTCGAGTGCATTGATTGCACGAATTATCTTCTCGATATTTTCCTTCTCATTATAAGTAGGAATAATTACTATGCTGTCACTTGTTGTCATACTAATAAGACTATTTTGTGATTTTTATCGGCAAAGATAATGCAAAAAGCAGAAAGAACAAAATTATTTCAGTCTTTTTTGCCATTTTCTTATATATTATTTGTAATTTTGCACCCTGTAAGACATGAATTAATGAATATTCAGGAATTAAGTAAGTTATATGCCCATATGCCACAGGTGGCGGCACTTGCAAAAGTGATGGGCGACAGCAAGTCGAGAAACATCTTTCTCGACGGACTCCTTGCGTCTTCCTCTGCATTGCTATTCGGAAGTCTATCCACAAAGTGCAAAACAAAAATTATGTTTGTCATGCAGGATGCGGATGAGGCAGGATATCTTTATCACGACCTAACACAGATTCTTGGCGACAAACAGGTGCTCTTCTTCCCATCTTCATATCGCAGGGCTGTGAAATATGGTCAGAAGGACTCTGCCAACGAAATACTGCGAACAGAGACCTTGTGTGAGATAAAAACTGAAGAAGACAACAAGAAAGAACAAAGTTCTCTATTCATTGTGTCTTATCCTGAGGCTATGGCAGAACTTGTGGTGTCATACAATAGTATGGACCACAGAATGCTGACATTAGCCAAAGGCGAGGAGAAACCAATGAACGACATTGTGTCAACACTTAGGGATTTCGGTTTTTCTGAGGTTGACTATGTTTATGAACCAGGACAATTTGCCCGACGAGGAAGTATTCTAGATGTATTTTCATTCAGTAGCGAGTATCCATTCCGCATTGACTTCTTCGGCGACGAGATTGACACTATACGCACATTCGAAGTAGAAAACCAATTGTCGAAGGACAAGTGCGACAATATAACTATTGTTCCCGAACTATCACAAAGCAACGAGGAACGCATTCCTATCTTGCAGTTTTTGCCGAAAGACACATTTCTATGCGTAAAAGATTTCACCTATGTGTGCGATATTATTAATAAGGTGTATGAAGAGGGATTCTCGCAACAGGCACTCGCTGAGATGACTGCGGGCGCAACTGAGATGGAACGCCAAGAGATAATAAACCGCATGAAGAGTGAGATTCAATTAGTGACAGCCAGCACATTCATGCGCGATGCCTTAGACTTTAGAATGATAGAGATGGGGCACAAGCCCAGTCGAAATGCTGATACTACCATAAGATTCGACATCAAGCCTCAACCACTATTTCATAAGAATTTTGATCTTCTGAAAAAATCGCTCGAAGACTATCAGCTTATGGGATATAAGGTGTATATCCTTGCTGACAGCAGGAAACAGCAAGAGAGATTGAAAGAAATACTGGAAGCCTTCGTTCCGGTTGACAAAACCTTGCACGAAGGGTTTGTGGATAACATGATGAAGGCATGTTTCTTCACGGACCATCAGATATTCGACAGGTTTCACAAGTATAACCTCCGCTCCGAAAAAGCGCGAAGCGGTAAGGTGGCACTCACACTAAAGGAGATTAGCCAGTTTGAAATAGGCGACTATGTTGTGCATATCGACCATGGCATAGGCAAGTTTGGCGGTTTGGTGCGCATGCCACAAGGTGATGGTTATCAGGAAATGATAAAGATTACCTATCAACGCGGAGATGCCATCTACGTGTCGATACATTCATTATATAAGGTATCAAAATACAAAGCACAGGATAATGGCGAACCGCCAAGAATGTCAACCCTCGGCACTGGTCAATGGGAAAGACTGAAGGAACGCACGAAGTCGAAGATAAAGGACATTGCGCGCGACCTTATATTATTGTATGCCAAGCGACGCAAGGAAAAGGGATTCCCGTTCAGTCACGACTCATATCTGCAACACGAACTGGAGGCCAGCTTCCTTTATGAGGACACTCCCGACCAGTTGAAGGCTACAAACGACGTAAAGGCCGACATGGAAAAGGCACGCCCCATGGACCGACTTGTATGTGGGGATGTGGGATTCGGCAAAACTGAGGTAGCGGTTAGAGCCGCCTTTAAGGCTGCCACCGACTCGAAGCAGGTGGCTGTGCTTGTACCTACCACTGTTCTTGCATACCAACATTTCCAGACATTCAGCAAGCGACTGAAGGATTTCCCCGTAAGGGTGGATTATCTGACTAGGGCTCGAAGTGCGAAGCAGACTAAGGAACTCCTGAAGGACCTGGAAGATGGTAAAATAGATATTCTTATCGGCACACATAAACTGATAAGCAAGCAAGTGAAATTCAAGGATCTCGGTTTGCTCATCATCGACGAAGAACAGAAATTCGGAGTGAGCACCAAAGAGAAACTCCGCCAGATAAAGGTGAACGTAGATACACTGACGATGTCTGCCACCCCAATCCCTCGTACACTGCAGTTCTCTTTAGTGGGTGCGCGCGACTTGAGTGTCATACAGACGCCTCCACCCAACCGCCATCCTATTCAGACAGAGATTCACACTTTCAGTCCGGAGATCATTGTTGATGCAATAAACTTCGAGATGAGCCGCAACGGACAGGTGTATATCGTGAACAACAGAATCAGTGACTTGCAGCGATTGAAGGAAACCATACTGAAATACATACCAGACGCCCGTATCGCCATCGGACACGGACAGATGAAGCCCGAAGAACTCGAGCACATCATCCTCGACTTTGCAAATTACGACTACGACGTACTGATATCCACGACTATCGTGGAGAACGGTATTGACATACCCAATGCCAATACCATCATAATCAATAGTGCGCAATACTTCGGACTAAGCGACCTCCACCAGATGCGAGGACGAGTGGGACGAGGCAATCGCAAGGCATTCTGCTATCTATTGGCTCCACCCTTGTCGGCTCTCAACCAGGAATCGCACAGGAGATTGGAAGCATTGGAGAATTTCAGCGACCTGGGCAGCGGTATCAACATAGCAATGCAGGATCTCGACATACGAGGTGCTGGAAACATGCTGGGTGCCGAGCAAAGCGGATTTATCGCCGACCTTGGTTACGAGACATATCAAAAGATACTCTCACAAGCAGTAACCGAACTGAAGAACGATGAATTCAGCGAGATATACAAGGAAGAAATAAAGAGTGGAGAGATGACTGGCGAAGATTTCGTTGACGACTGTTCGGTGGAAAGCGACATCGAGATGTATTTCCCCGACCAATGGGTTCCTACTGACAGTGAGAGGATGTTGCTCTACAGGGAATTGGACAATCTTAAGAACGACGACGAACTGGCACGCTACCGCCAAAGACTTATCGACCGATTTGGCGAGATTCCCAAGGTGGCCAACGAGCTCATGAATGTTGTACCACTGCGTCGCAAAGCCAAACAACTGGGTTGCGAGAGGTTGATGCTCAAGATGGGACGCATGACAATGTTCTTCGTAAGCAATCCCAACAGTCCCTACTACCAGAGTCAGGCCTTTGACTCTATTCTCAACTATATTGCATCAAATCCCAGAAGATGCAATATCCGTGAAAACAACGGCAAGCGCAGTCTTGTAGTCAATGACGTGAAGACTGTAGAAGACGCTATTGTTGTTCTTGAAGAAATTTCTTTTGTATGACGATAGTATTGACTATATTGGTGTATTTTGCGGCATTATATCTGTTTAGCCGCATAATGACAGGGAGAAAAGCTAACAATGAGACATTCTTCCGCGGCAACAGAAAATCACCCTGGTATATGGTAGCATTCGGTATGGTGGGAGCCTCCATCTCCGGCATTACATTTGTGTCTGTACCTGGTATGGTGATGAAGATGGACATGACATATATGCAAACATGCATCGGTTTTATCTTCGGTTACTTTGCCATAGCATTCCTTTTGCTGCCTGTTTACTATCGCAACAACCTGACAACAATATACTCCTACTTAGGCAATCGTCTAGGAAGACGATCATACAAAACCGGAGCTTGGTATTTCCTTCTTTCCAAGATTATCGGCGCTTCGGTACGTTTTTATGTTGTTTGTATTATTCTACAGGATTACGTCTTCACCAATATAGGTATTTCATTTGAGATAACCGTAGTGATAATGGTTGCACTGATATGGCTTTACACCCGCAAGGGAGGCATAAAGACCTTGGTATGGACTGACACCTTTCAGACGACCTGCCTCTTTGGTGCACTAATACTGATAATTGTCAATGTGGCCTCTTCGCTCAACATGAGTTTGCCTGAAGCCTTTCATGCCATAAACGACAATAGCATGAGCCGCATATTCGTATTCGACGACCCTAAATCGACACAGTATTTCTGGAAACAGTTCTTAAGTGGCATTTTTATTGTTATAGTCATGACTGGTCTTGACCAGGACATGATGCAGAAAAATCTTACATGCAAATCACTTCGCGAAGCACAGAAGGACATGTGTACCTATGGGTTTGCCTTTGTTCCCGCCAACGCCCTCTTTTTGGGTCTCGGAATACTACTTGTACTCTTAGCCTCGAAAACAGGTAGCCCCCTACCCCCATCCGGCGACTCTCTACTTCCCATGTTTGCCGCAACGGGATATTTGGGCGAAACAGTAGTAATATTGTTCACCATCGGTATTGTGGCTGCATCATTCAGCAGTGCCGACTCTGCCCTTACAGCCCTTACCACATGTTTCTGTGTGGATGTAATGGAAAAAGCGGACGACGAAAAACTTCGACGCAAGACTCACGTCATACTTTGCTCAATCTTTGTGGTGTTTATACTATTGTTTAAGATGGTCAACTCCACCAGTGTGATAGATGCCATTTACATAATATGCTCATATACCTACGGACCATTGTTAGGTCTGTTTGCTTTCGCCATATTATGTCCACGTCTCCGACCGATGGACAAGGCCGTTCCGTATATAGCCATAGCCTCGCCTATTGTCTGTTATGCCACAGACTATCTTACGCAAATGTTATGGGGATATAAATTCGGATATGAACTACTAATGCTCAACGGCACGCTGACATTTATTGGTTTACTATGCTCTCGATATATTCAGAAGGCTGCATACCAAACTCCTTCTTGAATATAGTGGCAAAGTACTTCGGATCCTTAAAACCTACACTATAAGCCAAGTCGCTAACTCGAATACCGGGTGTGGCCTTTGCCAGTCGGCAGGCTTCCTTCATTCTCATATCGCGAATAAAACTGGTGGCATTCATACCCGTGACGGCACGCAGTTTATTGTAGAGTGATGACGAACTCATTCCCATATCAGATGCAAATGTTTCTCGATCATAGTCAGAATCATCGATATGTTTATGCACGCAAGCAATTGCCTTGTCAAGGAATTCCTTATCAGGTGACGGCATCGTTGCGCTCTTGGTGCGTACATCCTCAATGGTCTGTTGCTTAAACTCACGTGTGATACGTTGACGGTTTTCTATCAAATTGTTAATACGCAACTGCAGTTCCTTCACCTTGAAAGGCTTGGTCATATATGCGTCCGCACCAATTTCCAATCCTTCCTCCTTGTCGTTTTCTTGTGTCTTAGCTGTAAGAAGGATAATGGGCAAATGACAATAGTCGTTACTATTTTTTACATATTTAACCAATTCATATCCGTCCATCTCTGGCATCATCACATCAGATATTATAAGGTCAAGCTCATTCTTATGTATTTCATCAACAGCCTCCTTGCCATTGTATGCTGTAACAACATTGTATTGTTTCGACAGAAGATGTTTCATCATCAGCAGCAACTCTACATTGTCCTCCACAATAAGTATGCGATAGGCATCATCATCTGACGAATCAACATTATTATCTATATTAACCTCATTATTGTTTCCTTTTTCATTAAATATAAAGTCTTTACTGAAGATTGGATCGTCATCTTCTACATCAAGAACAAAAGACACGGGTTTGTTGATATCTACTTTATTCTTTTCATCTATCTGCGATGGGTCAAACGAATCCTTACTTATAGGCAGCATTATATTGAATGTCGTACCCTTCCCTTCCTCACTCTCATACGTCAAATCTCCTTTATTAAGATATACAAGATCGCGCGTGAGAGATAGTCCAATACCAGTACCCATAGTGTTAAATCGCCTATATTCACCATCGAAGAAGAGTTCAAACAAATGCTTTTTGCGCGACTCCGGAATACCACATCCATTGTCTTTAACACTAATAATCACCTTGTCATACCTGTCATTGGTTCTGGCAAATAACTCCACACGCCCATTGTCTCCAGTAGTATATTTAGCAGCATTTGACAAGAGATTGAATATAATCTTGTCCAACTTGTCAGTATCTATCCAACCCATCATACTTTCCGGTTGGCATTTTATACTGAATTCAAGATTCTTTTTAGCCATGAGAGGAATGATAGTTCGGGCAGTATTTCGGATATATGCCATAACGTCGCCATGCGAGACGAGTAATTTAAGACTACCATCCTTAGCCTTGGATGTTTCAAGTATCTGCTGAAGAAGTCTCACCGATCTTTGTATATTTATCTCCATGAGTGCATATTGACTTTTATACTTAGGTTCGGCGGCACGTAGATTTTCTATAGAAGCAGAAAGGATAGTCAAAGGAGTGAGAAGTTCGTGGGTCAAACTGGTAAACATCATACTCTGTTGAGCTTTTTGTCTCAACTTAGCATTACGCAAATTCAGCCTCATAACAACAACTACTGCTATAACAAGGGCAATAATGAGTATTTCTATAATATCTATTAAATCCACGATACATTTATTTTGGGTGCGAAGATACAACAAAATCTTCAAAAAACATCGTTTTTCTACAAAAAAAATGGCAAGATTGACAATTTTTGTTTAATTTGCGTGATTTTTGGTTGAAAATGCGTGATTCTATCGAAAAACCAACCTCAAATAACTTAGATTGAACCTCCGTTCGAATTATTATGTTTACCTTTGCATTGTAAATAATAAAAAGTCTATACGTTATAAGAATATTAATTTGAATATTAATGGTTAAGGTTTATGGTTGATTAATTTAGTTTTTAAAGTTATAAAAGAACTTCGCTGGGAAGCGAGGTTCTTTTAAAAACAAAAAAAGCAAGTTGCCATCCATTCAAACTATATACCATAAAAAATTAGAAAGGAATAATTACATGTATAATAATCTAAATATTGAAAATATGAAAACTGTCATTTTGGATTTTGATGGAACTCTCGACAAGGCCTGTACCACCATAAAGGCAGTAAAGGAAACACTCAAGGAAATGTATGCCATGGGTGTCACTCTAGCTTTGACGAGTAAGAAGGAGCAAGAGATTCTCGAGAATACCCTCGATGATTTAAATCTCTCCAACTATTTTTCGGTGATAGTATCAGCAGATAATGCCAAAACAATCGAAACTGATAATGATATGGTACAAGTTGTACTTGATCATACAGACAGTGACCCATCACAGGTACTGATAGTCGGCGAGGATACTGAACATATTAAATTAGGTAAGAAGGCTGGCATTAAGACATGTGCAGTGAAAAACGGCGACAATAATTGTGATGCCGCAGAAGCTGACTACGTTATCAATGACATCAGAGCCTTGCTCGACATTGTATAACAGACCAATTTCATGACATCAATAAAAATAAAATGGCATCCCCGTTAAGGAGATGCCATTTTTTGTATGTAATTACTGATTTAGCAGATATCGCTCGGCCTCTATGGCAGCCTGGCATCCTGATGCGGCAGCCGTGATTGCCTGTCGATAAGTTGGATCGGCAACATCTCCAGCTACGAAGACTCCAGGAATCTTGGTGCGAGGTGTACCATCTATTTTCTTAATATAACCTACTTCATCGGTATCAAGCCATTCCTTGAACACGTCACTATTGGGCTTATGACCTATGGCAAGGAAGAAACCATCGATAGCAATATCCACCTTTTCTTCATCAGGTTCTCCCTTGCGCTTCACAAGATGAGCCCCCTCTACACCGTCCTCTCCAAAAAGTCCGATAGTGTTATGCTCAAAGAGAATCTCGATATTTTCCTTCTCCATAACCCTTTCCTGCATCACCTTGGATGCACGCAGATAAGGTTTTCTTACTATGAGATACACCTTCTTGGCCAATCCTGAGAGATAGAGTGCATCCTCGCATGCTGTGTCACCACCTCCTACAACTGCAACAGTTTTCTTTCTATAGAAGAATCCGTCACATGTGGCGCATGCAGATACACCCAAACCATTATATTTGCGTTCATCGTCAAGACCAAGATACTTTGCCGAGGCACCGGTAGCGATAATCACGGTATCGGCCTTTATTACATGTCCATCCTCTACAGTCAATGTATAAGGAGCTTCCGACAAGTCGGCTTTCACTATTATACCATCGCGGATGTCAGCACCAAAGTGCTCAGCCTGCTCGCGTATGTCCATCATCATCTGATTGCCGTCAACACCCTCGGGATAACCTGGAAAGTTTTCCACCGTAGTGGTTTGCGTCAATTGTCCTCCTGGCTGCAACCCACAATATTCCACAGGTTGCAAATTGGCTCTTGAGGCATAAATGGCTGCCGTATATCCGGCAGGGCCGCTGCCAATAATAAGGCAACGAACATGTTCTGGAGATTGTGTCATATAGCTTTCTATTATATATTTTCTTGGAGCAACTGCTGTATGCGCTCCTCTATTGTTTCAATACTTGTGGTGGGTTCAAAACGCTCAACCACCATACCACGCTTATTAGTAAGGAATTTGGTGAAATTCCACTTAATGTCAGGCTTCTGCTGATAGTCGGGATCCTCTTTCTTGAGCATCTCGTCGAGAATGCCAGTCAGTTTATGACCTTTGTCCCACCCTTGGAATCCTTTTTGCTCTGTAAGATACTTGAAAAGCGGATCGGCATCAGGACCATTTACCTTAACCTTCTTGAATCGGGGGAACTCAGTACCATAGTTGACTTTACAGAACTGATGAATAGACTCATCAGTGCCAGGAGCCTGCTGGCCAAATTGATTACAGGGGAAATCAAGGATTTCGAATCCCTGACTATGATATTTCTCGTAGAGTTTTTCCAATTCCTCGTACTGTGGCGTAAAGCCGCACTTTATGGCTGTGTTGACTATGAGCAGCACCTCTGGTGCATACTCCTTGAGAGCAACGCTCTTTCCCTTTCTGTCCTTGACAGTGAAATCAAAAATATTACTCATTTTATTTACTTTGTATAATTGCAGTGCAAAGATACGTCAAATAATGGAAAATACAAAAAGAATACCTGTTTATTTTTTATACTTTAACTAAATACACGACAAAAAAAAGAATGTATTGGATATATGCAACTATCCAACACATTCTTCTAATGAGTCCAATTTTAAGAATTTATCTTATTTCTTGGCTGCCTTACCATAGCGGCTGAAGAACTTGTCAACGCGACCAGCTGTATCGACAAGCTTGCTCTTACCTGTATAGAACGGGTGAGATGTGCTTGAGATTTCGACTTTTACCACAGGGTAAGTTTCGCCTTCAAATTCTACTGTATCATTTGTCTTAGCAGTAGAACGTGTAAGGAACATATCGCCGTTGGACATATCCTTAAATACGACGGGGCGATAGTTCTCGGGATGAATTCCTTTTTTCATTTTAAATTTTAATTATTATATATTAATATGTTATATATCTCTATTTTGGGGTGCAAAGTTACAAAGAAAAATTAAGAATTAAGAACTATGAAGTAAGAAAATCACTTTTTAGTTTAATATTTAACCTTTCTTCACTCTTTATTCTTCATTCTTCATAAAATAGACCACTGTAGGCAGATGGTCACTATATCCCTTGAGCCATCGAGACCCGATGATAGTACGCAAAGGAGTCCCCTTAAATGGTCCGTCGGGTTCTAGCATATAATCCCTACAGAACACGTTGTTGCCATAGAATGTAAGCGACTTGTATTTAGGTTTACTGCTGTTATCCACAAGCGATTTCGACAATATAATCTGGTCGAACAGATTCCATCTACCCATATATTCTAATGTTCCATGACCTTCAACAAGGGTGTTCCAGAATGGGTTATAGAGATCGCCTAAGTTTTTCACTTCCCATGCATATCGCCGGGCTCCAAGGTCAATAGCCATAGACTCATCCATAGGGTCGTCGTTCATATCTCCCATCACCACAAGTTTTACTTTTGGGTCATCCTTAAGCAGCGAATCCACTACTACACGCAGTTGCTTTGCCCCCAGTTTACGATAAAACTCACCACTGTATCTACTTGGTAAATGATTTACTACAACAGTCAGATGCTCGTTGGCCAAAGTGCCGCTCACAATGAAAAAACCACGGGTAAAATAGTTACTATCCTTTTCGAGTACCTGTACATAAGGCACAAGTTTTGTGTCCCTGACCTTAAACACAGCAGGATCATAAAGCAGGGCACAATCTATCCCCCTGACATCCGGTCCTTCAATATGTTCAAATTTTATATTTCTTTTCTTTAACGGCGGTTGAGCGCATAAATCGTCAAGGACTCTTGAATTTTCCACCTCAGCCACACCTATGACCGAGCATCCATTGGCAACACTATCGGTACCAAGGAGACCGAGTACCTTTGCCAAATTATTCAATTTTAACTGATACTTTTCAGTATTCCACTTATTACTACCATTAGGCAGAAAAGCGGAATCATTTTTTCCCTCGTCATGAATAGTGTCGAAGAGATTTTCAAGATTATAAAATCCGATTGCATACCTCTCGATATTACCCTTTGCCATAGTCTGTCCCACAATCATCAGCAGTGCGACTAGCCAAATCAACTTGTTTTTCATTTGTATTAATTCATTATTACACCTTATTATATTATATAAGGGAGGACTTGTCGTTTGAAACTATCCCCTCGATATACTTTTTCAAAATATGTATTCCTGACTTATTCTCACCTCCTAACGGGATAATCAAGTCGGCAAACTTCTTTGTGGGTTCAATAAATTGCTCATGCATTGGTTTAAGAACCTTTTGATAGCGGTCTATCACCATCTCCACAGTTCTTCCCCTCTCCACACAGTCGCGCTGGATATTGCGTATGAGTCGCTCGTCACTGTCGGTATCCACAAAAATTTTCAAGTCCATCATATCCCTCAATTGCTTATTGAGCAAAGTCATGATACCCTCTATTATGATAACCGGTTTGGGTTCCACATGCACTGTTTCCTTTTCTCTATTGCACTTAAGATATGAATAAGTTGGTTGTTCAACTGCTATACCTTTTCTCAGCATTTCAACTTGTTTTACGAGCAATTTCCAATCAAAGGCATCTGGATGGTCGAAATTGATTGCCCTCCTATCCTCCTCGGTCATGTGGGACGTATCATTATAATATGAATCCAATGGCACTACAGCAACAAAATGCGGGGGGAGAGCCTCAACGATTTTTTTCACCACCGTTGTCTTTCCCGATCCTGTACCACCAGCAATACCAATAATTTTCATTTTACTTCCTCCTCGCTTTCCTTTTCGACAATATCCGCCTTGTCGATACCTTTTTTCTTTAAATTGATTTTCGTGGCATTTACCACCTCACTTGCTCCGTATAAAAGACAGCACCACCCGATGACAACCATTGGCATGGAAGCCGCCTCCATAGGTTGGAACATAACGTAGAGTCCGGCTAGAAGTATGAGCGACGGTGCCACCCAAAATCCCCATGCCATTTTTCCCCATCTACGTGCGTTGTAAAGAGACATAAACTGATTAAGTGAACCCAAAATAAGTATTCCACCCATAATATACATCAGAATCTCCACAAATACTGATGGCGATGTCACGAGCATCACTCCGAGAATAATACTACCAACACCCACGAGCGGGAAGGTAGGTTTGCCCTTTGAGATTACTCTGCCATCTATATCTGTAATCACATAATCGGATGAATTTTTACGCGCATTAAGATATGCCAGTGTTGAGAACACCCCTGACAGCAGAAACATAATACCAATTGCGAGTGTAATCCACGTCACGGTGTTGTCGGGATAGCGCAACAAGAGTACACCGATGATAATGGAGCATATAGCCCTAAAAAATGAACTTTGTACGATTTTCATGTCACTTTTGTTTTATTTTTCTGCAAAAGTAATAAAAAATATTGGTATTGCAATTTTTTTTTGTACTTTTGTGCCAAAAAAAGTATAATTATGACTGATTTGTATTTAGTAAGGCATGGTGAAACGGTAGATAATGCCAATAAAATAATGCAAGGCCAGACTCAGGGCGAACTCAACACAAAAGGCATCGAACAGGCTCGCACTGTAGCGAAGAATCTCGCAAGCGAACATTTCGATGCCATTGTTTCGAGCGACCTAAAACGCTCTTTCGACACTGCGTCTATCATCGCTGAGCCACATGGACTAACTGTAATAACAACCCCGTTATTGAGAGAGAGAGACTGGGGCGGTTTTACAGGAAGATATATTCCTGACCTCAAAGACGAGCCATGGCCCGATGACATAGAATCTCTTGACGCATTGAAAAGCCGTGCTTTTGAGTTTCTTAACTTCATTCGCACGACTTTCCCGAATCAGAAGGTATTGGCGGTAGGTCACGGCATCATCAACAAAGCAATCCAGGCTGTGTATTATGGCAAGCCTATGAATGAAATCCTAAAAATGGACAATGCCGAGGTGCGCCTCCTTCACATATAATGATTAATTTACATTCGTCTTGAACCTCCGTGTGAGATATTTCCGCTTCTGCCTCGATTTACAGTCACCCTTGTCGAACTGCTGCGATCGCTACGTCCAATTCTGTTCTGACTACTGATGCGGTTGTTTTGTCTTTCAAGCCGATCATTTCGTCTTTCAAGTCGATCGTTTTGCCTGTTTAAGCGATTATTCTGCCTCTCAAGTCGATTATTCTGCCTATTCAATCGATCGTTCTGCCTATTCAATCGATCGTTTTGCCTTTCAATACGGTTGTTATTATTCCTATCGAATCGGTCGTTGCGATCGTTAAACCTGTCGCGCATACCGAAATGACTGTCGGCAGGGCGGCGATAATGGTCACGAAGCCCATGATAATAGCTTCTTCCTCCATTCATTCTCCAACTATGTCCGCCTCGATAAGACACGTACACTGTAGGACGAGAGAAATAGAAGAACGTACGTCTGGGATAACGGGCATAAATACCGAAGTGCCAGCACCCTGCACTCCAATAAAGTGGACGATAGAAATAGGATGCAGCCCTGAAAGCCGACAACTGCCAGTCGAGCAAGATGTAACTCATATCAAGATTTCTCCTTGACCAGTATGTGCCGTAAAGGTCATCCACTGTAGATACATCCATCAGATAATCGAGATTTATCTCGTAGCAAGCATCATACTGCTCGTCAGTGAGATTCAGTTCATAAGCCATCTTGTCGGTGAGGAAGAGAGCCTCCCTTTGAGCTTGTGTGAAACTCATCGCATTGGTTGTCAATGCCATTGTCATCATTGCCATGATAGATAATATGTACCTTTTCATAATTGTATGTTTTAAAATTGTTGCACATTTTTGTTTTCTGCTGCAAAATAACAACAAAAAACTGAAATACACAAGAGGTTTTTCCCTATCCTTTTATGGGATTTTCCCTAAATAGACATTATTACTATGTTTTTTAGTATTTTTCTATCCAATTTATTCTGATTTTCGTATTTTCTTATTACCTTTGCAACCAAAACTAAGAAAATGTGAAAAAGTAATGAGAAAACTAATATATTTAATCATCACATTTACGATGATAGCAGCTTGCGACATACATACATCCGACAATGGAGACCTCGATGGCTACTGGCAGTTGAAAAGCGTTGACACTCTCTCAAATGGGGGTACTTGCGACATGCGCGACAGTATGCGTTTCTGGGGATTTCAGGCTAACTTACTCCATGTTCGCGACAATAACGACATGTATAGGAAAGTGTTCTTGAGATTCAACCATACCAACAATATGATGATACTTAGCGACCCAATAATTGACATGCGCGACTCGTCGGATATAATCTTCACCGACACAACCTTATTGTATCATTACGGCATACATGAAGTACCCGAGACGCTGAAAGTAGTTACCTTTAACAGTTCTACAATGATACTTGAAAATAAGGTATTAAGGCTGTATCTAAGAAAATACTAATTTTTTAGATATCCGGCACAATATTCTTCACATACATGCGTTTTAAAAAAAAATACCCATGAGGAATGAAATATATCGAAAGTAAGACAAAACGGATATTTGATATAGTTGTGGCATTATTCTGCATAGTAGTATTCTCACCGCTCTTCCTTATATGCTATATTGCAATCATTGTCAATGACGGGCATCCGGCTTTGTTCAAACAAGACCGAATAGGATATAAAGGTAAGGAATTCAAAATATATAAGTTCAGGACGATGAAACTAAATGCAGAGGAATCAGGTCCTATGCTATATAGTGTTAATGACGACCGACTCATACGCATAGGCTCATTTCTTCGAAGTCATCATCTCGACGAACTTCCTCAAATGTGGAATGTCCTTAAGGGTGACATGTCATTTGTAGGTCCACGACCCGAGCGAAAATACTTCATTGACAAAATTATGGAGCACGACCCACGCTATGCTTTGCTATATCAGTTGCGCCCAGGCATCACATCCTATGCCACTCTATACAATGGCTATACCGACAACATGGAGAAGATGCTTCGCCGACTAGAACACGATCTCTACTATTTGGAGCACAACTCATTGTGGTTTGACACCAAAATTTTGTTTAAGACATTCTGCAGCATAGTGTTTAGAAAAAAATATAACTAAAATATAATAAAAGACATGAACATTGGAGATAAAATGCCCTCAATATTAGGGCTCGACCAAAACGGCAACGAGATTACCCTCGATAGTCTTGCCGGAAAGAAAGTGATACTCTACGCCTATCCCAAGGACAACACCTCTGGTTGCACAGCCGAGGCATGTTCACTAAAGGAGCACTACGACGAAATTCAACAAGCTGGATATATCGTTGTTGGAGTGAGCAAGGACTCTGCAGCATCACATCAGAAATTCATCGATAAGTACCAATTGCCCTTCCCTCTGATAGCAGACACCGACACCACATTGCTTCAGCAGCTCGGTGCATGGGGCGAGAAGACAATGTGCGGACGCAAGTGCATGGGCACACTGCGCACCACATGGCTAATTAACGAGCAAGGCGAGATAGAAAAGATTTTCTCACCCAAGGAGATCAAGACAAAGATACACGCCGAGCAAATACTCGACTACATTAAGAAATAATGTAAGGACAAAAGATTAATAAATAAAGCAAGGGCGGTGGATTAAAACTAATCCCCCGCCCTTTTACTAACATGTAACCATCTTTTTTCTTAGTAGTTTCCTGATTTGATTTAAGTAGATAAGTTTCCTGTTGCCTGTTACTTGGAAATCTGTTGTTTCATATATGTCATTTTGTTTTCTGGTGCAAAATTAGTAATAAAAATCTATTCATACACTATAAATAAGCGAAAATTATAACGTAATCGTTTGAGTAATTAAAAAAAAATGTGTAATTTTGCGGCGAAATTTAAATTATTAAGAATGTACACTAAGGAAATCAACAATTATCTAAAGAAATTCGGATTCAGTAAATTCACTCCGAAAGCAGTACTCTTTGACATGGATGGTGTGCTCTACGACTCAATGCCTAATCATGCATACAGTTGGCACAACTCAATGGCATCGTTCGGTATTGAGATGAGCGAAGCCGATGCCTATGCACACGAGGGAATGCGTGGCGTAGAGACTATAAAGAAGATTGTGAAGGAACAAAGAGGAATTGAGATTAGCGATGAGGAATCACAACGCATGTATGCTGAGAAATCCCGTATCTTTGCCACTCGTCCTGAGGCTAAGATAATGGAAGGCGTAATCGATCTTCAGCACAAAATCAAGTCACTCGGTATGAAGATTGTGGTGGTGACAGGAAGTGGGCAACATTCTCTGCTCGAAAAACTCACCCACGACTTTAGCGGGTTGATTGAACCAGGAATGATTGTTTCAAGTTTCGACGTAACCCGAGGCAAACCCCATCCTATGCCTTATCTTAAAGGCATGGAAAAGGCGGGGGTAGAACCATGGGAGGCTATCGTTGTTGAGAATGCGCCTCTTGGAGTGAGGGCGGCAGTTGCTGCCAAGATTTTCACTGTGGCGGTGAATAGTGGACCACTGCCAAATGAAATGCTTGCTGCCGAAGGTGCCAATATCATTTTTGACAAAATGACGGATTTCAATGATGTATTCCAGTTCTTGGCTAAATAACTAATAATAAACAAGATGCGATGGAAATTCAACCTATAGCATATTTCCGTTCGCCACTGAAGACGAAATTCGGTGTGCCACGCCAAAGCGGTATAGCCAACAGCCTAAATGGGAATATCGTGATGGAGAAGGAATGGAACAACTCTGAATGTCTGCGTGGATTGGAGGACTTCGACTACCTTTGGATTATCTGGGGATTCTCAGCAAATGTTGATGCCCCGAAACACACTACTGTCAGACCTCCCCGACTCGGTGGCAACCGCCGCATGGGTGTGTTTGCCACCCGCTCATCGTTCCGTCCCAACAATCTCGGGATGTCATCAGTAAAGATTGTGTCAATATCCACCTCCCCAGGCAAGCAAATAGAGATTGAGGTAAGCGGAGCCGACCTGATGGACGGCACACCCATATACGACATTAAGCCATATCTGCCTGAGTTTGATGCCCACCCCGAGGCTTGTGGAGGTTTTGCATCTTCTGAAAAGTGGACCACCCTCGATGTTGAGATTCCTGACGATATACGCATTCAATTGGGTGAGGCACGAAGCCTGCTTGTAGAGCAATTGCTCAGTGAAGATCCTCGTCCCCATTATCACGACAATCCAGAGAGGGTGTATGGAATGACTATAGATGAATATGACATAAAGTTTAAAGTTATCGAAAATACTGTAAAAGTAACCAACGTTCACTTGTCATAAATCAAGTAATTCGATGTTTTTAAATAAATAAATCCGAAAAAAATTGCAATGAGACATAAAAAACACTAAATTCGCACTCACAATTTTTAGGTATCGTTTATATTTTAATTTCTGGTTTAGTATGTTAGTGGCAATAATCATCATTATCAGTATTGCATGTTCAATATGTATTCTCCGAATGCGTACAATGCAGGAGCAGATTGAGGACATGAAAAAGGAAAACTCTGTTAAGGCTGCATTCCTTACAAAATTCAGTAAGGAACTCGATAATCCCTTGCGCAACATTAATAAGCAAGCGGAGATTATCACTCGCCCCGACCTCTATCTATCCAAGACGGAGAAGAAGATGATTTACGACCAAATAACATACAACACCAACCTTATCACAACCTTCATCGACGAATGTTGTTTCCTATCAGGTAGCGGCAAGGGACGCGAAGTGAAAAAGGAGAAATTCAGTCCCAACGTGCTCTGTGCAAAATGTATTGACACCATACAAATGAGTATGGACAAGGACGACAAACTAAAGATTCTGTTTAATAGAGAGATTGAAGATACCGACCATGCATTTTCCGACCCACGAATCGTAGAACTTATCCTCGACGAGTTACTTCTCAACTCCTGTCGGTTCTCAACAGACAGATTCATACGCGTCACTACTCGTCACACTGATATTGGTGACAGATTCATGATAATTGTCGAAGATAATGGTTCTAATATTCCCAAAGACCGAATTCCTTATCTTTTCCATTGGTTTGACCGACCTGAGGATGCTAAGGATGATGCAGAGATTGACCTCAGCATCTTATTCAAACTTGCGCTGAAAATTGACGGATACCTTGAGTACGACCAGTCATATACCCAAGGCACCCGCATGAAACTCATCTTCTGAGTTTTCTCAACCATTTTATCCCATATCCCTATCCAGTCGGTTGAGCCAAAGATATTTATGGGTTTCCTTGACAAGAACCCCACTAAGGAACACGAGCGACAGGAGATTAGGGATAGCCATCATTGCGTTCATACAGTCGGCTATATTCCACACTAATGTCAGATTGATAATGCTGCCAACATATACCGACAATATGTATATGATACGATAAGCCAACATCCATTTCTTTCCCTTTAGGTATTCCACTGCCCTCTCGCCGTAATAGCACCACCCGATGGCAGTGCTGAATGCAAATGTGACAAGGCCTATAGACAGCATTGGCGTTCCGATGAAAGGAATCTTGCCAAAAGCATCCTTCGTCAGTGTAGCTCCATTACTGTAGTCGATATCTGGATAGGCAATAATACTCGACACGATCACCAGTCCTGTCATCGCACATATCACTACAGTATCCCAGAATGTGCCCGACGACGACACCAGAGCCTGACGTACGGGATTACGTGTCTGTGCAGCTGCTGCCACTATAGGTGCCGAAC
>SAMEA3663103__coassemble_196_pt1 | contig 43582 bp, 38 predicted proteins | sample SAMEA3663103__metabat2_low_PE_014 | metagenome-assembled genome bin SAMEA3663103 (sample SAMEA3663103) | pig gut metagenome | biome: pig gut; feature: pig-associated habitat; material: faeces | place: France | collected 2012 | reverse complement strand
GACTCAAAATCGCAGACGTTGGAGAGAATAATCTGAGACGTGTGGGAAGAGGGCACGGGGAATTAGGAATTTTTTAGGCACGGATGGACACGGCTTTTTAAAAAGACACGGCTGGCTGCGCGATGGGAAAGGCTTCATTTGCATTAAGGCTATACTAAAGTATAGACACGGCTCATTACCGTAGAAAAACAAACTAAGCCGCGAACTTGTGAAGCAAGCCGAAATCACGAAGTGCCTATTTCTTTTTCTTTTTCTTCTTTCCAAATAGATCTATGATATTCCGGAAGTCCTTCTTCATGATGATACCTACTCCCTGGGTGTTGAGACTCGACTTGGTGAAATAGCGGTCGTTGGTCTGATTATATACCTTGAGGGCGAGGTTGCCGTTGGGAAGAAGGAGATAGCGGATGTCGAAGTCGCCGATGAAGTTGGTGTTGGCGGTGTTGACATTGTCGCGATAACCAAACTGTCCGTTGATGAGCAGACGGTTGTTGAGAAGGCGCCCATTGACTGTGCCTTCGTATTCGGCATTGTTCCATCCTTCATCTCCGGTGGAGATGTTGGCTCCGAAATTCCAGTTGTCGTTCTTGATGACAGTGTTGAGAACACTGCTTATCTGCGAGGAGATGGTGCCGGAGAGCAGGCTCTGCATGGCAAGGGAGGTTTCGCTCTGCTCGCGGGAGGCGGAGTTGTTGGTGCCCGTGGGATAGAATCGGCCTATGCCCAAGAGATATACCACTTGCTGGTTGAGCTCGTCCTCGGAATTGAGTACGGAGCGCACCATCTGCTTCTCGTCGCTGCTGACGGTGGGCATGTCGAGGTCGAAACTTACCTGGGGATTGCGCGCCACTCCGCCGATGTTCATAAGGCAGTTGACCTTGATGGTGTTGTCGGTGAAACTGTTGCCCACATTCAAATCGCCTAACGACACGCCGTTGACGGTGTAGATGGCTTGGAGATTGAGTGCGGCATCGTAGGGGTTGCCGCCGAAGACGAAGGTGCCGCCCTCGCGGAAGGTGAAGTTCTTCTTGATGATATTCTGTATGGTGATGCCATAGGTGCCATGGGAGAGGGTGTAGGTGCCGAAGAGATTGAACGCTCCCTTATTATAATAGGTGGCGCGGAGCATGCCGTTGCCCTGCATGGTGATGTAGTCGTTGGTGTGGCTGTCCATCAACAGGCGGATGGTGGCGTCGGGGGTGCAGTTGATGTTGAAATTTAAATAGATATCGGATGAGGAATTAGGAATTAGGGATGAGGAATTGGGGATTAGGGATGTGACGTCGTTCCACTTGATGAACTCCTGATTGGAGATCTGATCGTTGGTGGAGGCATTATATACAAAGGTGGAACCCTTGCAGGGGGTGACGTCGATGTCCATACGCAGATAGCCACTGCGCCCGTGGATGCCTACATTGCCGTCGGCGAAGACGGTGCCATAGAAGGTGTCGTCGCCAAAGCTGCGGATGTCGTAGGCAAGGAGATTGTCGGCACTCACGTCGAGGTCGTAGCTCAGGCGGGTGAGGTGCTGGTGATGGATGAAACCGTTGAGATAGCCGGGATTGCCATAGACATCACGGATGACAACATTGTTGAGCTCTATCTCGTCGGGGACGAGGGTGACGAGGGCGTTGTCGAAGGTGTAACGGCAGTTGAGCGGACGGATCATCGCTGTGCCGCCCACACGCAACTGTCCGGTGAGGTTGATGGTGCTCAGCGGACCCGACAGGCGCACCTTGCCCACGGCTCGCCCATCGATGGAGCTGATGAACGAATCGGTGAACGAGTGCATGAAGTCGATATGGGTGGAGTCGGCCTCGATGCCGAGGTCGATGAAGTCGCGCTTGGGGGAGACATAGCCGTAGATGAGGGTGCGCGCGTCGGGACCATCGTTGGCTATGGCGTCGATGTCTATCTGACTCTCTTCCTTGTTCCAATTGACCTTTGCATCAAGCACTCCCATGCGCCCATGCTCAAAGAGGAAGTTATCGACGGTGAGGTGGGCATTGGCCGAGAGATCGCCAAAGGGGGCAACGATGAGGGCCTTGCCGGAGGCGCTGCCGTCGAAATCCACGGAATGGAAATTGACAAGGTCGAGGACATAGCGCACGTCGATGCCCTGAAGGTCGATGTGGAGCGAGTCGCTCTGACTGTCGCTTGCGGTGCCGTTGACGATGATGTGCTGGCGGTCGTGGGCTATGGTGAACTCACGCACGTCGAGGTGCTTGGGGGTATAGTGGATGTCGGACGACTTGACCGACCAGGTCTTGTCGCCGATGGTGATGTCGGAGGGATTGACCACCACATGGGCGTAGGTGTTGCCCTGAGGGGTCTTGCCAAAGGACGAGGTGGCGTTGAGATGGCCTTCGGTCTTGCCGTCGTTGAGCCAACTGAGCGACATGGCGACGAGGTTGTCGGAGGCCTGGCAGCGCGCGCCGAGGTCGAGCAGGTCGCCGTTGTCCTGGTGCTTTAGGGCATTGGCGGAGCAGACAAGACTGTCGGCGGACGACTTGACGAAGAGGGTGACGTCGCTGAAGGTCTTGTTGTCGTAGGTGAAGAGCGGTGCCTCACATTCTATTATCATCGTCTTGCGGATGTCTTCCACACTGGAGCGCAGAAGGAGCGGACGGCGGATGTCGAGGGGTATGCCCAACAGGGGCTTCATCCACTTGGTGGTGTTGAGATGGGCCATGAGGGTGAAGTTGTTGTCGCTCTCTGCGGTATTGCCCGAGGGGGATATCACGGGGATATGGCGTCCGAGATGGGAGGTGATGCTCGACAGGAGGGAGGAGTAGTTGAAATTGCCGGAGAGCATGGCGTAGCCGAAGTCGCTCTCCATGACGAGATAGTGGCCCTGGGTGTCGAAACCGGTGCGCACCTGAAGGTTGCGGATGCTGCAGGTGTCGGTGGATGACTCCATGCGGAAATCGCTCAGGGTGACTATGCCCTTGGAGTCGTTGACTCCCGATGCCTGAAGGTCGGCGGTGACGGACGTGGTGAAGACGGCATCGCCCCACTTGTCGGAGATGCGGGTGACGGAGGGGCGGAACTTGTCAACGAGGGCATTGACGACGAGTTGCTTGCCTGTGCCTGTGGTGCCGAAATGTCCTTCGGCGGTGAAACTGAGGTTGGGGTCGTCGATGGAGAGTGTGCCGTTGACGGTGTTGTTGTGGTAGCCGCCGTGGATGTCGATATTGCTGTATTTATATCCGTTATATGCAAATTCCGACACTGTGCCATCTACATTCACCGAGGGGCGCTTGCCCTGGGGCAGGGAACCCGTCAGGGCGAGGTTGGCGGAGACATTGCCAAAGCGGGTGTCGTCGAGGAGGGTGCCGAGGGCGACATGGCTTGCCGCTAACTGTCCGTGGAAACGGCGGTCGGGGGAGAGGGTCATGTCGATGTTTGCCTGTCCGACATCGGTGCTGACGACGGCGCGCGCGGTGGCGGTGCCGGAGACGGTGGCGCTGCCTTGTCCGTGGAGGTTGATGTCGCCGAGGCGATATATGGCAGGGGGGACGGTAATGTGCTTTCCGTCAATATTATGCGCAAGAAAACTTAAAGTCTTTGCCGACGCATGGAGATTGTTGACATTGACATTCCAACTGGCATGGGGACTGGTGGAGGCATACCATCCATCGAGGGTGGCGGAGAGGTCGCCCGAGGTGGAGGTGAGGCGCAAGGACTCGACATCGAGTCGGTGGCGCGTGCCGTGGAGCGAGAGGTTGAGATGGAGCGTGCTGTGGAAGTCGCTCAGTCCGGGGACGAGGGCGGAGATGTCGGCAAGGGTGACGGTGGAGGGTTGCACGCGTGCGGAATAGGTGAGGGTGCCCATGTCGATCTTGCCGTTGCTGCCCTTGCGATAATGGGCGGTGAAATTGTCAATGCTCAGTAGGGAGTTGGGCATACGAAGTCTGAAATCGCTGAGACGGCACGAGGTGGAACCTGCCACGAGGTGCAGGGTGACATCCTCTATCTTGAGTCCGGATTGCTCGCTTGCGGTGAGTTTGTCGATTTCCACATTCAGGGAATCGTTGGTGAGGGCATGGAGCTGGATATATGTGCCCACGTTGGTGAGGCGCAGGTGGGCGGGGTTGAGCCGGGAGGGCGTGCGGGGCAGGTCGAGGCGGTCGTACTGCACGGAGCAGTGGCGCATGATGAACGAGCTGACGGACACGTCGAGGGGCTTCTTGGCCGAGGTGGTGTCGGAGGAGGCGAGGGCATCGAGCGCAAACTGATAGTTGGGCGCGGTGGTGGCGTCGGGGCGATAGAGCCGGAAATGGGCCGAGAACACTTGTGCCGACGAGATGCGCACACGCCCATCGAGCAGTTGCCAGGGGTCGATGCGCACTGCCAGGCGCGCTGCCCTAACCATAGGGGTGCCGCCCTGGTCGTAGATGGTGGTGTTGTCGATAATGATGCGGTTGAGGAACCCGAGGTCGATGCGACCTATTTCCACGCGCGTGTCGAGGGTGGAGGCGAGCAGCGACGCCACTCCCGAGGCTGCGGCACTCTGGATATAGGGTATATGCAGCAATACGGCAATCAGCAGATAAAGGCTGACCACCGTCCAAAGTATCACATTTATTATATATTTAATATACTTCAAAATATGGGTTTCTTTTTGTTACACAGAGATTGCAAAATGATTGCAAATACTGTAATTCGCGACAAAATTACAAAAAAATGTCGCAAAAACGATTTTTTGTTCAACGATTATGGCAATAATTTAATTTTTTTATGTAATTTTGCAGCGTTTATAGTGAATAATGTCTAATAAAGTAAATAAAATGGGTAATTTATTTAAATTGCGCAAAGGACTTGACATCAATCTTGCAGGCAAGGCTGAAAGGAAAAAGATTCAGCTGAAATCCAACGGCAAGTATGCATTGCAGCCCGACTGCTTCTATGGCGTGGTGCCTAAGGTGGTGGTGAAGGAAGGCGACAAGGTCAAGGCCGGAGACGCACTGTTTATCAACAAAAACTATCCGGAGATGAAGTTTGCATCTCCTGTGAGTGGTACTGTCACCGCCGTGGAGAGAGGGGAGCGCAGAAAGGTGCTCGCCGTGAAGGTGGATGCCGACAGTAATCAAGTATTCACTGATTTCGGGGTAAAGGACGTAAAGAAACTCAGCGGCGACGAGGTGAAGGCCTCGCTGCTGGAGGCTGGCCTCTTTGGCTACATCAACCAGCTGCCCTATGACGTGGTGGCTGAGCCCGACTCAAAGCCTAAGGCAATCTTCGTGTCGGCACTGAGGGACAAACCGCTGGCTGCCGACTTCGCCTTCGAACTGGAAGGACAGGAGAAGGAATGGCAGGCGGGACTTACCGCTCTGTCGAAGATGGCGAAGACGTATCTCGGTATCGGAGCGGAGCAGCAGGGCGTGAAGGCGCTGGCGGCTGCCGACGATGTGGAGGTGAACGTGTTCGACGGTCCCTGCCCCGCAGGTAACGTGGGTGTGCAGGTGAATCACGTGGCTCCCGTGAACAAGGGAGAGGTGGTTTGGACGGTTGACCCAACGGCGGTAATCTTCTTCGGACGACTGTTCCTCACTGGTAAGGTGTGCCTGAAGCGCACTGTGGCGCTCGTGGGCAGCGAGGTGAAGCAACCGCAATATGCCGACATGCTCGTGGGAGAGGAACTGCAGACTCTGCTCAGCAACTCTTATGACGCAAAGCACAACGTGAGAATCATCAACGGAAACGTGCTCACCGGACGCGCCACTACAAAGGACGGATTCCTGGGCGCACACTCGTCGGAGATTACTGTTATACCCGAGGGCAACGACGCTGACGAGTTGGCTGGATGGATTATGCCGCGACTGAAGCAGTTCTCTGTCAACCGCAGCTATTTCTCATGGCTCTTCGGCAAAAAGAAGGCTTATGCGCTCGATGCCCGTATCAAGGGCGGACAGCGACACATGATAATGAGTGGCGAATATGACAAGGTGATTCCTATGGACATCTATCCGGAATATCTCGTGAAGGCTATCATTACGGGCAACATCGACAAGATGGAGCAGTTGGGCATATACGAGGTGAGCCCGGAGGACTTCGCCCTTGCCGAGTTTGTGGATAGTTCGAAACTCGAACTGCAGCGCATAGTGCGCGAGGGACTCGACATGCTGAGAAGGGAGAACAGTTGAAAGATTGAAGATTGAACAATTGAAAAATTGAAAGATTGAAATGAGTTTTTTAAGAAATTATCTCAATAAGATAAAGCCGAACTTCGAGAAGGACGGTAAGCTTCACGCCTTTCGCAGCGTGTTCGACGGATTTGAGACATTCCTCTACGTGCCCAACGACACGGCAAAGAGCGGTGTGCATATCCACGATGCGATTGACTCGAAGCGAATAATGAGTATGGTGGTGATTGCATTGCTGCCCGCCCTGCTCTTTGGTATGTATAATGTGGGCTATCAGAATTATCTGGCTGCCGGCACACTCGCCTCTGCCAGTTTCTGCGAGGTGTTCTTCTATGGAGTGCTCGAGGTGCTGCCCAAGATTATTGTGAGCTACATAGTGGGACTCGGTATCGAGTTTGCATGGGCGCAATGGAAGGGCGAGGAAATCCAGGAGGGTTATCTCGTGTCGGGTATCATCATCCCGATGATTGTGCCTGTGGGTTGCCCGATATGGATGATTGCCATCGCTGTGGCTTTTGCTGTGATCTTCGGCAAGGAAATCTTCGGCGGTACGGGTATGAACATCTTCAACGTGGCTCTCGTGGCGCGCGCGTTCCTCTTCTTCTCTTATCCTACGAAGATGAGCGGCGACACGGTGTGGGTGGCTCAGGATTCTATCTTCGGACTGGGAAACACACTGCCCGACACATTCACTCAGGCTACGCCGCTCGGACAACTTGCCGCTGGCACTAACGTGACGGCATCGCTGCAGGACGCTATCCTCGGTTTCATCCCGGGAAGTATCGGTGAGACTAGTGTCATCGCTATCGCCATCGGTGCGGTGATATTGCTCTGGACGGGTATTGCCTCATGGCGCACTATGCTCAGCGTTGTGGTGGGTGGCAGTCTTGTGGCTTTCATCTTCGAGCAGACAGGACAGTCGATAGCATGGTATGAGCACTTGGTGTATGGTGGCTTCGCCTTCGGTGCGGTGTTTATGGCTACCGACCCTGTGACGAGTGCACGTACTGACTGCGGCAAGTGGATCTACGGATTCCTCATCGGTGCGCTGGCGGTAATCATCCGCGTGATGAACCCCGGATTCCCCGAGGGTATGATGCTGGCTATCCTCTTCGGAAATATGATGGCTCCGCTCATCGACCACTATGTGGTGGAGGCTAATGTGAAGAAGAGAGCGAAGAGAATGAAGGTTGAAGGTTGAAGATTGAAAGATTGAAAGTTGAAGATGAATACAAATAAGAATTCCTACATTATTATATATAGTGCGGTGCTGGTGGTGATTGTGGCCTTCCTGCTCGCATATATATTCCAGGCTCTCAAACCGATGCAGGACGTGAATGTGGCGCTCGACAAGAAAAAGCAAATTCTTGCAGCTCTCAATATCCGCGAACTCGGTGACGTGGAGTCGGCTGAGAAATATAAGGAGGTCGTTAAGGCTGACATGATTGTGGATGCCAACGCCCAGGTGATTGAGGCTGGAGAGCAGGGCGGCGAAAAGGCTGCTTTCAAGCTCAACAGTGCTGACTATAAGGCCGGAAAACTCGCTGTGTATGTATGCGAGGTGGACGGAAAGACTAAGTATGTGATACCTGTGTATGGTATGGGACTATGGGGCCCCATCTGGGGATATATCTCCCTCGACGAGGACAAGAACACCGTGTTTGGAGCATATTTCAACCACGACAGTGAGACTGCCGGACTGGGTGCTGAAATCAAGGACAGTAAGGCTTGGCAGGACCAGTTTAAGGGAAAGAAGGTGTTCGCCGCCGACGGCAAGGAGATTGCCATCGCAGTGAAGAAGAAGTCGGACGTGAAGAACCCCGCATCGGAGTGTGACGCTGTGACGGGTGCCACACTGACATCCGACGGCGTGAGCCTCATGCTGCAGGACTGCTTTGCAAAGTATATAACTTATCTAAAGAAATAAGGAGGAATGGACTATGAGTAAATTGTTTTCTAAAGAGAATAAGGAAGTGTTCAACAATCCGTTGAATCTCGACCATCCTATTCTGGTGCAGGTGCTCGGTATCTGTTCCGCCCTCGCTGTGACAGCCCAACTCAAACCGGCTATCGTGATGGGACTGGCGGTGACGGTAATCACTGCATTTGCCAACGTGATCATATCTCTCATACGCAAGACAATACCTATGCGAATACGTATCGTGGTGCAGCTGGTGGTTGTTGCGGCGCTCGTGACTATAGTAAGTCAGATTCTCAAGGCTTTCGCCTACGACGTGAGCGTGCAGCTCTCGGTGTATGTGGGTCTTATCATCACCAACTGTATCCTGATGGGACGACTTGAGGCTTTCGCAATGATGAACAAACCGTGGCCCAGCTTTATCGACGGTGTGAGCAACGGACTGGGATATGCCATGATTCTCGTTATCGTGGGTGGAGTGAGGGAGTTCCTCGGAAGAGGCTCGCTCCTCGGATTCCAAATCCTGCCCGACGCCGTGTATGACTGGGGATATGTAAACAACGGTATGATGACTATGCCTGCCATGGCTCTCATCCTCTTGGGATGCGTCATCTGGGTGCACAGGGCGTGGTTCTATAAAGAGAAATAATTGTAATATGGGAATTAGAAATTAAAAATAAATACGATGATAAATCTGTTTTTTAGATCCATATTCGTGGACAACATGATATTCGCGTTCTTCCTGGGAATGTGCTCGTTCCTGGCTGTGTCGAAGAACGTGAAGACATCACTCGGACTTGGACTCGCCGTGACTTTCGTGCTCATGGTGACTGTCCCGGTGGACTATCTGCTGCAGACCAAGATCTTAGGTCCTGACTGCCTCGTGGAGGGCGTTGACCTGTCTTATCTGAGTTTCATCCTCTTTATCGCTGTCATCGCTGGTATCGTGCAGCTCGTGGAGATGATCGTTGAGAGATATTCACCCTCGCTATATGCAGCACTCGGTATCTTCCTTCCGCTGATTGCAGTGAACTGCGCCATCATGGGTGCTTCGCTCTTTATGCAGCAGAGAATTAATCTCGACCCATCCAACTCGCAGTATATCGGCAGCGTGATCGACGCACTGGTATATGCATTGGGCTCAGGACTCGGATGGACGCTCGCCATCATATCCATGGGTGCAATACGCGAAAAAATGGAATATAGCGACGTGCCTAAACCATTGCAGGGATTGGGTATCACATTTATCACAGTAGGACTCATGGCTATGGCTATGATGTGCTTCTCAGGTCTAAAAATCTAAAAATAAGGAGGATAGAAGATTATGTTTATATTGGTAAGCATAGGAGCGTTTCTCACAGTGATTCTGCTCATCGTCATTCTGCTGCTCGTGGCTAAGAAGTATCTGTCGCCAAGCGGCAACGTGAACATTACTATCAACGGAGACAGAACCATCTCGGTGGGACAGGGCTCAAGCCTGATGACTACGCTCAACGAGAACGGTATCTTCCTGCCTTCGGCTTGTGGAGGTAAGGCGTCTTGCGGACAGTGTAAGGTGCAGGTGCTTGAGGGAGGAGGCGAGATACTCGACTCTGAAAAGCCTCACTTCACACGCAAGGAAATAAAGGACCACTGGAGACTGGGATGCCAGTGCAAGGTGAAGAGCGACATGAATATCAGAGTGCCGGAGAGCGTGCTCGGTGTGAAGGAATACGAGTGTACGGTGATATCCAACAAGAACGTGGCTACCTTCATCAAGGAGTTTAAGGTGCAGTTGCCTAAGGGTGCGCACATGGACTTCCTGCCGGGTTCGTATGCTCAGATCAAGATTCCTGCATTCTCTATCGACTACGACAAGGACATCGACAAGAGCCTTATCGGCGACGAGTATCTGCCCGCTTGGCAGAAGTTTGGACTGTTCCCGCTGAAGTGTGTGAACACCGAACCTACCATCCGTGCATACTCTATGGCCAACTATCCTGCCGAGGGTGACGTGTTTATGTTGACAGTGCGTATCGCCACTCCGCCGTTTAAGCCCGACCGCAGCGGATTCATGGAGGTTAATCCGGGTATCGCATCTTCATACATCTTCACCCTCAAACCGGGTGACAAGGTGGTGATGAGCGGTCCTTACGGTGATTTCCATCCTCACTTCGACTCGAAGAAGGAGATGATATGGGTAGGTGGTGGTGCCGGTATGGCTCCGTTGCGTGCGCAGATTATGCACATGACAAAGACTCTGCACACTACCGACCGCGAGATGCACTATTTCTATGGTGCGAGAGCACTGAACGAGGTGTTCTATCTCGACGACTTCCTCGGACTGGAGAAGGAATATCCCAACTTCCACTTCCACTTGGCACTCGACCGTCCCGACCCCGCTGCCGATGCAGCAGGAGTGAAATACACCGCTGGATTCGTGCATCAGGTGATGTACAACACTTATCTGAAGGACCACGAGGCTCCCGAGGATATCGAGTACTACATGTGCGGTCCCGGTCCGATGTCAAAGGCTGTCGTAGGTATGCTCGACTCATTAGGCGTGGAGCCCGAGTCGATTATGTACGACAACTTCGGAGGATGATGAGGGGGATTTAGGAATTAGGAATTAGGAATTAGGAATTAGGAATTGGCTGCGCATTGGCATTTATTTCCTAATTCCTAATTCCTAATTTCTCATTAAATTCCTAATTCCTAATTCCTAATTCCTAATTTCTCATTAAATTCCTAATTCCTAATTCCTAATTCCTCATTAAATATTAAATTTCCGTTAAAAGCAATAAAAAAGTTGCTTTTTTTTATGGTTTTTACCTAAAGATTATTATCTTTGCACATTGAAAACGATATAGTGTATTAGTTATGATGACTTTGATAATAGTCTTGATACTGCTTTTGGGGTATTCCCTCATAGCTACAACCCATGTCACAAACGTGAACAAGGCTGCTATTGCTATGTTTATGGCAACTGCAGGATGGGTGTTCTATATATGCTATGGCACGGACTTCGTGATGAGCGAACACCCACACGAATATATCGATTTCCTCGCTGGAGAAGAGGCTAACAGTAGGGCTGTCAAACTGTTTATATATGACACCATCTTCCTGAAATACGTAGGTAAGGCGGCTGCTATCGTGATGTTCCTGCTCGCTACAATGACTATTATCGAGATTCTCAACAATAACGGTTGCTTCGACTTTATAAGCGAATGGATACGCACTAGAAACTCAAAGCGACTACTATGGACGATAACTATCGCCACCTTCCTCATCTCAGCCAATCTCGACAATCTCACAACTACGGTATTGATGCTAGTCATCATGAGAAATATCGTGCAAAACAGAAGGCAGAGAATGCTTATCGGTAGCGCTATCGTGCTGGCGGCAAACGCAGGAGGCGGGTTTACTGTCATAGGCGACCCCGCAGGAGTGATACTATGGGGAGGAGAGGCAGTCACCGCCACTAATTTCTCGGCTTATCTCTTCGTGCCGGCTGTGGTGGCATGGGTAGTGCCCACATTATTGATAAGAATGTCACTGCCCGACAGGCTCGACGTGGAATGGCCCGCAATGCCATACAGGGGCGACGACACCAATCTCAATAGATGGCAGAGAATAATCATGCTCTTCGTGGGTATCGGAGGACTGTGGTTTATACCTACATTCCATAACATCACCAAACTGAGTCCGTTTCTCGGTGCGCTATGCGTGCTGTCGGTGCTGTGGGTGGTGAACGAGGCTTTCAACCGCAAAATTATCAACAGCGACTTGATGGTGCAGAGAAGATCGCCACAGTCGGTGCAATACGGTAGTCTGCAACTCATTCTCTTTGTCATGGGCATCATGCTCGCATTCGGAGTGGTGACGGAAACGGGATTCTTTGCCACCGTATCGGAATGGCTCGACTACAATATTCATAATATATGGGTGATAGGTGTGATTGCAGGACTGATAAGTGGAGTGGTGGATACCTTCACCGTGGCAATGACGGCATTGTCGATGTATCCTGTAGTGGAGTCACAAGACCTGGAGTTGTGGGCGGATGCCGATTATATGGCTAATTTCGTGCAGAACGGTGCGTTCTGGAAACTGATTGTCTATACGACAAGTATTGGAGGATGTCTGTTGTGCTTCGCATCATCGAGCGGACTCGCACTGATGAAGATGGAGAGAATACATATAGGTTGGTATTTCAGGAACATCACGCCTAAGGTGGCTGTGGGCTGGCTGCTCGGAATGATCATACTATGGGCGGAAGTGGCTTTTCTTTAATTGAAAAATTGAAAGATTGAAAAATTGAAAGATTTGAGAAAGATAGTAATCATATAAAAGAGAGTTTATGGCAAAGATTAAGACAATTGGAATTTTGACATCAGGAGGCGACGCCCCCGGAATGAACGCTGCTATACGTGCCGTCACACGTGCTGGTATCTACAATGGTTTCCAAATCAAAGGTATCTACCGCGGATATGACGGACTCATCAACGGCGAGGTGAAACCATTTACCACAGAGAACGTGAGTGGTATCATCATGCAGGGAGGTACAATCCTCAAAACTGCACGCAGTAAGGAGTTTATGACACCAGAGGGTATGCAGAAGGCATACGACACACTGGTGAAGGAGAATATCGACGCCCTCGTGGTGATAGGTGGTAACGGTTCGCTCACAGGTGCGCGCAACTTCGCTGCGGAATATGATGTGCCGTGCATCGGACTGCCCGGAACTATCGACAACGACCTCTATGGCACTGACTCTACAATAGGATACGACACTACACTCAACACTATCCTAGAGTGTGTGGACCGCATACGCGACACGGCACAGAGCCACGAGCGCATCTTCTTTGTCGAGGTGATGGGACGTGACGCTGGATTCTTGGCTCAGAACTCTGCCATCGCAAGTGGTGCCGAGGCTGCCATCATACCAGAGGAATCTACCGACGTTGACCAGTTGGGAAGATTCATGGAACGAGGCATACGTAAGTCGAAGAAAAGTTGTATCGTGATCGTATCGGAAAGCCCCAAGTGCGGAGCTCTCTACTATGCCGACCGAGTGAAGAAGGAGTTCCCCGATTTCGACGTGAGAGTGTCTATACTCGGACACCTGCAGCGAGGCGGACGCCCTACTGCCCGCGACAGAATACTTGCAAGCCGCACGGGTGTGGGAGCTATCGAGGCTATCATACAGGGACAGAGAAACGTGATGGTGGGAGTGAGAAACAACGAGGTGGTTTATGTGCCATTCGCTGATGCTATCCGCACCGACAAACCTCTCGACATGAAGCTCATCAAGGTGCTCGACGAGTTGAGTATCTAATGATTTTTATCATAACGTGATGAAAAGATAGCAAAAAATTGTTCAAATTGGTACAATAATAGTCGATATTGGAAGAAAATGTCGAATAAATTTTTGTAGAACGGGATTTTTTGCTATCTTTGCAAGCAGAAAACAGAAATAAATTAATTTTATAAAAAGACAGCTTATGGCACAAATTAGTGGACACATTTCTCAGATTATCGGTCCTGTCATCGACGTGTTTTTCGACACTAAGGGACAAGACGCTGAGAAGGTGTTGCCGAAAATCCACGATGCCCTGAAAATTGAGCGTCCCGACGGGCGCGAACTTGTTGTCGAGGTGCAGCAGCATATTGGTGAGGACACCGTGCGCTGCGTGGCTATGGACAACACCGACGGACTGCAGCGAGGACTGGAGGCAAAGCAGACGGGATCACCTATTGTGATGCCTGCTGGCGAACAGATCAAGGGCCGAATGATGAATGTTATCGGACAGCCTATTGATGGTATGAAATCATTGGATATGCAAGGTGCATACCCTATTCACCGAGAACCACCTAAGTTTGAAGACCTTTCGACTCACAAGGAAATGCTCGCTACGGGTATCAAGGTGATCGACTTGCTCGAACCTTATATGAAGGGTGGTAAGATCGGACTCTTTGGAGGTGCCGGCGTGGGTAAGACCGTGCTTATCATGGAGCTTATCAACAATATCGCCAAGGGACACAATGGTTATTCGGTGTTTGCCGGTGTGGGAGAGCGTACGCGTGAGGGTAACGACCTTATCCGAGACATGATCGAGTCGGGGGTTATCCGATATGGCGACAAATTCAAAAAGGCTATGGAGGAAGGCAAGTGGGATCTCTCGCTCGTCGATCCCGAAGAACTCAAGAAGTCGCAGGCTACACTCGTGTATGGACAGATGAACGAACCGCCTGGTGCGCGTGCTTCGGTGGCGCTGTCGGGACTTACCGTTGCCGAGGAATTCCGCGATCACGGAGGTAAGGACGGTGAGGCTGCCGACATCATGTTCTTCATCGACAATATCTTCCGTTTCACTCAGGCTGGATCGGAGGTGTCGGCTCTTCTCGGACGTATGCCTTCGGCTGTGGGTTATCAGCCTACGCTGGCAAGCGAGATGGGACTCATGCAGGAGCGTATCACATCTACTAAGAAGGGTTCTATCACATCGGTACAGGCTGTGTATGTGCCTGCCGACGACTTGACCGACCCCGCACCTGCCACGACATTTACACACCTCGACGCCACTACGGAGTTGAGTCGTAAGATTACTGAGCTCGGTATTTATCCTGCCGTGGATCCATTGGGTTCTACTTCGCGTATCCTCGACCCGCTCATCGTGGGTAAGGCTCACTATGACTGCGCACAGAGGGTGAAGCAGATTCTGCAGAGATACAAGGAGTTGCAGGATATCATCGCCATCCTCGGTATGGACGAACTCTCCGACGAGGACAAGCTCACTGTAAACCGCGCCCGTCGTGTGCAGAGATTCCTCTCGCAACCTTTCGCCGTGGCTGAGCAGTTTACTGGTGTCAAGGGTGTGATGGTGCCTATCGAGGACACTATCAAGGGATTCAATATGATACTCGACGGTGAGGTGGACGACCTGCCTGAGCAGGCTTTCCTCAACGTGGGAACTATCGAGGACGCTATTGCCAAGGGCAAGAAGCTCATCGAGGCTGCAAAGGGGTAAACTCCCTGAACTCCCTAATAAAATCAAATTTAATTTTAAAAAGCAGATATGAGTTTAAAGTTGAGGATTGTATCTCCTGAAAGAATTGTATTCGTAGGAGATGTTGACAGTGTGACGGTGCCGGGCACTACGGGAGAATTTCAGGTTCTGCCCAATCATGCCCCCCTGATCTCGTCGCTTGAAGCCGGAAACGTGGTGTATGACTGCGCCGAAGGCAGAAAGGAACTGACGATAGCAGGGGGATTTGCCGAGGTGCAGAACAACAACGTGAGTCTTTGCGTGGAATTGTAGGCTATGGCAGATATCGACAAACGGTGTGGCAGATACATAGTATGGAGCATGGTTTACATCTTTATCCTTACGATAGGCTGCTTCATCTTTGAGAAGCTTGGCTTGTTCTCCGGACTGATGTATCCCGTGGCAGTGAGTGCAGTGTTCTCCATCGTGGTGGAGTCGGCTGACGCGCTGGTATGGCGCAAGGTGGCAAAGAAGTCGCCCGACAGTCTCACTACATTCTACACCGCCGTGTCGGGATTCCGCATGCTTCTGGCATTGGCAACGATGTTCGTGTGCTACATCATCGTGGGACGCGACGCGGTTGCGCCATACATAGTGGTTATGCTGGTCTATTATTTCGTGCTGCTGGCACATCACTCAATCTTCTTTTCACGCCTGTCAAACGGCGGCAAACTCAATATTAATAATAAATAATGTGCAAGATGAAACATATAGGAACGATAATTCTCATGATGCTGATGACGGTGATGCCCATGAAATCATGGGCGGCACACGGCTCTGAGGCTGGAGGGGAATTAGACATACCGGAGATTGTGCTCGAGCACCTCGCCGACTCATACGAGTGGCACATAGCCACATACGAGGGTAAGCACATCAGCATTCCGCTGCCCATTATCGTGCGCAGCTCGCAGTCCGGCGAATGGCATGTCTGCACAGCTCACAGTCTGCCTGCTCCATTCTTCTTCGATGCTGCCCATCACGGCAAGATCTACGAGAAGATGGCTGACGGAACTGAGGTGAGACCTATCGACCTCAGCATCACCAAGACTGTGGCGCAGATATGGATCGTTGTCCTTGTGATGATTGCCATTTTCCTCTCTTGCGCACGATGGTATAAGAAAAGAGACGAGAAAAGTGAGGCTCCCGGAGGATTCGTCGGTGCGGTGGAAATGCTCGTGATGACTATCCACGACGACTTGATTCGTCCTTCTGTGGGAGAGAAGCACTACAAGCAGTATGCTCCTTATCTTCTCACTGTATTCTTCTTTATTCTCATCACCAACATGATTGGACTCATCCCAATCTTCCCAGGTGGTGCCAACGTGACGGGAAACATCAACATCACGCTATTCCTTGCCGTATGCACGATGATTGCCATCAACCTCTTCGGCAACAAGGAATATTGGAAGGAAATCTTCTGGCCTGAGGTGCCCCTCTTCTTAAAGGCGTACCCCGTGCCCGTAATGCCGGTGATTGAGCTCTTCGGTGTGTTCACCAAACCATTCGCGCTCATGATCCGTCTCTTTGCCAACATGATGGCGGGACATGCCGTCATATTGAGTTTCACATGCGTCATCTTCCTCGGATGGTCGATGGGAGTGGGATTCGGACTCGGACTCAACTCGTTCAGCATCGTCATGCTGCTGTTCATGAACTGTCTTGAGCTCCTCGTAGCCTTTGTTCAGGCATACGTGTTCACAATGCTTTCGGCAGTGTTCATCGGTTTGGCGCACAAGGAACATCATTGATTTTTTTAAGATTATAAGTATTAACAATTTAAAATTTATAGAATTATGATTATTTCAACAATTTTGGCTGCTGAAGGTCTGGCACAGCTGGGCTGCGGTCTCGGTGCAGGTATTGCAACAATTGGTGCTGGTTTGGGTATTGGTAAGATTGGCGGTAGCGCTATGGATGCCATAGCACGCCAGCCGGAGGCTACTGGTAAGATTCAGACTAACATGATTCTTACATCAGCTTTCGTCGAGGGTTGCGCCCTCTTCGCTATCGCAGCATGCGCATTCCTTATTAAATAATTAGCTAATGGAAAATTTGCCATCAATACTGACCCCCGACCTGGGTTTGCTCTTCTGGATGCTGCTGGCTTTCCTGGTGGTGTTCTTCGTCGTGGCGAAATTCGGATTCCCCGCCATCATCGGTATGGTGGAAAACCGTAAGCAATACATCGACGAGAGCCTAAAGAAAGCACACGAGGCTTCTGAAAGACTGGCAAACATACAGAAAGAGGGTGAATCCATGCTTCAGGAAGCTCGACAGAAGCAGGCTCAGATATTGAAGGAGGCTGCCGACACTCGCGACGCTATCGTGGCTCAGGCCCAAGAGAAAGCACGCGAAGAGGGCAACCGACTCATTGCAGAGGCAAAAAGCGAAATCGAGAGCCAGAAGCAGGCTGCCATCAGCGAGATTCGCGCACAGGTGGCTGAGCTGTCTGTAAAAGTGGCGGAGAAAATCCTGCGCAAGGAACTTGACTCCGACGCAAAGCAGATGGAGACGATTGATAGGCTGTTGGATGAAGTGGCTGTTGAAGATAAAAGATAACGCTTATGGACATTGGAGTAATATCGGTAAGATACGCCCGAGCGCTGCTCAAGGCAGCTACGGACGCTAAGCTCGAGGATACGGTGTATCAGGAGATGTCTGTGCTCGCACAGAGCTATATCGACGTGCCCCGCCTGAGGTTTACGATAGACAATCCCATGCTCCCTAAGGACAAAAAGCGCAGTCTGATGGTTACGGCACTGGGCGGTAAACCATCGCAACTTACATCGAAGTTTGTAGATATAGTGCTGCGCGAGGACCGAGAGAGCGTGATGCAGTTCATGGCTAATTCGTATATCACTCTTTATAGAAAACAGAAGAACATCATCCGCGGCAAACTGACCACCGCCGTCGCTGTGTCGGAAGCTACTGAGCTGAAGATGAAAAAGATGGTGGAGAGTAAGACAAAGGGTACTGTGGAATTTGAGACTGAAGTGAACCCGAACATCATCGGAGGCTTTGTGCTCGAATATGACACCTACCGACTGGATGCCAGTGTGCAGAACCAGCTCAGACAGGTGCTCACACAGCTTAAAAAGTAATCAAAAACGTAAAGAAATAACATGTCAGATAAAATCAAACCAAGCGAAGTGTCACAGATGCTGCTTCAGCAACTGCAGGGCATCAGCGGAGGACAGGAGTTTGACGAGGTCGGTACTGTGCTCGAGGTGAGCGACGGTGTGGCTCGTATCTACGGACTGCGAAACGCTGAAGCCAACGAGCTTCTCGAATTCGAGAACGGCACTATGGCAATCGTGATGAACCTTGAGGAGGACAACGTAGGTTGCGTGCTGCTCGGTTCTACCGAGGGTATCAAGGAGGGCATGGTGGTGAAGCGCACGAAGCGAATCGCTTCTATACGCGTCAATGACAACATGCTCGGACGTGTCATCAATCCTCTTGGACAGGCTATCGACGGTAAGGGAGATATCGACCTCACCGACTCCTTTGAGATGCCACTCGACAGAAAGGCTCCGGGAGTGATCTATCGCCAGCCCGTGAAGGAACCTCTGCAGACGGGTATCAAGTCGGTCGATTCGATGATTCCTATCGGAAGAGGACAGCGTGAGCTTATCATTGGTGACCGACAGACTGGTAAGACTGCTATCGCCGTTGATACCATCATCAATCAGAAGAGCTTCTATGAGGCTGGAAAACCAGTGTATTGTATATATGTAGCCATCGGACAGAAGGCTTCTACTGTTGCCGCTCTTGTGGAAAACCTCAAGCAGCATGGCGCTATGCCTTACACTATCATCGTCAGCGCTACTGCTGCCGACCCTGCCGCTATGCAGTATTATGCACCGTTTGCAGGTGCTGCCATCGGAGAGTATTTCAGAGACAGAGGATTCTCGGCTCTCGTAGTATATGACGACCTCTCCAAGCAGGCGGTCGCCTATCGTGAGGTGTCGCTTATCCTGCGCCGTCCTTCTGGACGTGAGGCTTATCCCGGCGACGTGTTCTATCTACATAGCCGTCTGCTCGAGCGTGCAGCGCGTATTAACGACCAGCAGGAAGTGGCTGAGCAGATGAACGACCTGCCCGAGTGCATGAAAGGCAAGGTGAAGGGTGGCGGTTCACTCACTGCCCTGCCTATCATCGAGACTCAGGCCGGTGACGTGTCGGCATATATCCCTACCAACGTGATATCTATCACCGACGGACAGATATATCTTGAGAGCGACCTCTTCAACCAGGGCTTCCGTCCCGCTGTGAATGTGGGTATTTCGGTGAGCCGTGTGGGTGGTTCGGCACAGATAAAGAGTATGAAGAAGGTGGCTGGTACACTGAAGATTGATATGGCTCAATATCGCGAGCTCGAGGCGTTCTCGAAGTTCTCAAGTGATATGGATGCCGTTACAGCCATGACTATCGACCGAGGACGCAAGAACAACCAGTTGCTCATCCAACCGCAGTACAGCCCAATGCCCGTAGGCGAGCAGGTGGCTATCATCTATTGCGGTACACGTGGATTGATGCACGACGTGCCAGTGGAGAGCGTAAGACAGTGTCAGGACTCATTCCTCGACAAACTGCGCTCGGCTCATCCCGAAGTGATCGAGACTCTTGCAAGCGGAAAGATTGACGACAGTGTGACTGCAGTCATCGAACAGGTGATGGCTGACATCGCAGGACAGTATAAAAATTAATAGCCTATGCCGTCGCTAAAAGAGATAAAGACCAGGATTGCCAGTGTCAACAGTACGCGTAAGATTACGAGTGCGATGAAGATGGTGGCCTCGTCGAAACTTCACCATGCACAGGTGATGATTGAGAACATGCTTCCATACGAGACTATGCTTGAGCACATACTCAAGACTTTCCTCGCCTCGGAGGCTGACGCATCGAATGTGTTCACAATTGAGCGCCCGGTAAAAAGGGTAGCTATCGTGGCTTATTCGTCGAACAGCAGTCTCTGTGGTGGATTCAATGCCAATATCATCAAACTGATGCAGACGGTAGCGGCTGAATATGAGGCGTTGGGCAAGGAGAATATTGTCATCTATCCTGTGGGACGCAAGGTGGCTGAGAAGGCTGCTAAGTTGGGATATCCCCTCGGGGGCGATTTCACCGAGTTGGCCGATAAGGCGGACGTGAAGCAGTGTATCGACTTGGCGAGGGAATTAGGAACAAAGTTTGTTGATGGAGAAATCGACAAGGTGGAATTGGTATATCATCATTTCAAGTCTGCCGGTTCGCAAATCCTCACACGCAAGACCTTCCTACCCATCGACCTGAAGTCGGAACTCACCAAGGACCACTATCGCGACCTCAAATCCACAGTGGCTACCAAGGAGTCGCAGGAATATCTGCGCAAGCGTGATGCCGAGCAACACGCCTCTTCGCCACGTATGCTCGACGGAAAGCCCTTGAACGACAACTTCATTGTCGAGCCCGACATGAACACTATCCTCAAGGCGCTTCTCCCGAAGTATGCCCACCTCCTGCTCTATACGGCATTGCTCGACAGTATTGCCAGTGAGCATGCGGCGCGTATGGTGGCGATGCAGACTGCTACCGACAATGCCGACGAATTGCTCCGCGGTCTCAACCTCCAGTACAACAAGAGTCGCCAGCAGGCTATCACAAACGAACTGCTCGACATCGTAGGAGGTTCTGTCAACAACTGATATATTAATTATTCTCTACATAAAAAAATCTCCCGAGACATCGATTGTCCCGGGAGTTTTTTTTACGCATCGAAGAATGTCATACCCTTACCTACGCAGGGACGGGCGACACCGGGATATTCGCAGCAGAAATTGTTCTTTAGGCGCTCGATATATCGCGTGGCTTCCCATTTTGCCATCGGCAGGTCGTGCATGAGATAGTTGCCACAGGTGGCGGCAGTGGTGCCAGGCACTTCTCCCTCGAAATCACGCACAAAGGCAAAGGCCTCCAACATCAAATCGCGAATCTCTTCGCAGGGATAAACTCCCCTGACGATGAGATAATTGCCGGTGAGGCATCCCATAGGACCCCAATAGATGATGTAGTCCTTCCACTCATCGAGGTTGCGGAGATAAGTCGCTACGAGGTGCTCAATCGTGTGAAGAGCCGCACAATTGACGGCGGGCTCGTGATTGGGGGCTGTCATGCGGATGTCGTATGTCGTGATACATGAATCGTACATACTGTCTTGACGGGATATATATATACCCGGTTGCAGATTGGTGTGATCTACTTGAAAGCTTGCTATTGTTTCCATTGATTTATTGTTATATGATATTTTTACGTAAATATTGTATAGTATGATATTTTTGGTGCAAAATTACTGCAATTTCTGGCATAATCCAAGCTTTTTCTAAAAAAAATGATTTCTCATTGACGCTTTTTAGAAATTTATCCCTATCTTTGCACTCCGTCATTTAAAAATACGTGGAAAAATGGAAATATTATTGACTATAGTGATTATCGCAGTCGTGGGAATGGCAGTGATGATGATGCGCAGGCAGGAGGAGGCTTATAAGACACAGCTCGACCTCTTGCGCGAACAGATGAAGACAACTACCGAAACTGTGCTCAAGGCACGACAGGAGGAACTGGGAGCGAGAAACAAGGAACAGGTGGGGAAGATTGTTGACCCACTGCAAAAGAGTCTGAAGGACATGCAGGAGGCGCTCTTGCTCTCGAAGGAGCAACAGAAGGAGGCAATGACGCGACTCGACGAGACGATAAAGATGAACATGAAGCAGAGCGCATCATTGGGAGAAACTGCCGACAGGCTGACGCGTGCACTAACGGGAGAGGTGAAGGTGCAGGGAAACTTCGGAGAACTCAAACTGAAGCAACTGCTCGAAGATCTCGAACTGAAGGAGGGCGAGCAGTTTGACACTCAGGAGACACTGCGCGACAAGGCGGGAAAGGGACTGCGTGGAGACGACGGGCGGGGGATGATTCCCGACTTCATCCTGCATTTCCCTAATAACCGTCATTTCGTGGTGGATTCGAAGATGTCGCTCACCGACTACGAGAGATATATGAACGCCGAGGACGGAACACCCGAGAAATCGGCTTATCTGAAGGCTCATATCGAGAGCGTGAGAGCTCAGGTGAAGAGACTTGCCAAGAAGGAATACACAAAATATCTGCCCGAGGGATACAACCGCCTGAACTTCGCCATCATGTATGTGCCCATCGAGGGGGCGCTCAATCTCGCCTTGCTCAACGACACAACGTTATGGCGCGAGGCATACGACCAGGGCGTAATGATTCTCGGTCCGCAGACAATGTATATGAATCTGAGGGTGCTTGAGATGATGTGGACGCAGGTGAGACAACTGAAAAACCAGCAGGCTATGATTGATGCTGCCAATATGGTGATTGAGCGTGTGCAGGACTTCGGTATGCGATTTGCCGATGTAGAAGCAAGCATGAACGACACTATCAAAAAGATCAACCGTCTGAAGATTACCACCGCCGAGGGAGGACCGAGCATAATCACAGCAGCCAAGAGTCTGATAAAAGCAGGCGCAAGGGAAAACAAGAAAAAGCGTCCCCTCGCAGATATGGACGACTCGCTGTTTATCGAAAGCGATATGTCAGAAGACCTGCGTTAGTCTAATGATTATATACGCCAAAAGACACAATGCTGAGAGCGACAGGAATACAAGTGCCGCTATCTGCAAGGAGTTGCCTTCTGTGGGGATTGTTATTTCCGCCATACTTTCGGGTCGCTGTTCTGGATTGTGGTTGATGCATTGTCGAGCTATCTGCATCATCCTCTTGTCGTGTGTGGTCTCTGCCATATACGACGCAAGAACCCCAAAGGAATAAATGTCGCAACGGATGTCGCTTTTGGCATTCGGAAGGAAGAGTTCGGGGGCTATATATCCCGATGTGCCTCCAGGAGCCTTGAAGATATTGAATGTGTCGTTGTCGGAAAGACTGAAGTCGATGAGTTTGATGTTCAGTCCGTTGTGTGTCACCATGATGTTGGATGGCTTCAAGTCGCGGTGGATGGTTTGCTTGTTGTGGATATATTGCAGCACATCCTTTATTTGGGCAAAGAATTTCCTTGCCAACGGTTGGGTGAGAAGCCCTTTTGACATAAACGACTCAAGGGTCTCGCCATCGATATATTCGAGGATAATCACTGGGCCGAGTTCATCTACCTCTTCCATTCCGATGGTGCGGCAGATGTTGGTGTGCTCAAATTGCAGACCAATCTCGAATTCCTTGTTCAGTGCCATGCGATACATGGGTGTGAACAGATAGTCTTTCTTCAGGCATTTCAGCATATACGTCTTGCCGAAACGCCTTGTTTTGAGCAGTCGGGTGTATCCGGAGTTGGAGACATAACATTCCTTGATGTCAGTGAAGTTGCTCTTCACCGAATTGATGTCGCCCAACTGGTTGTTGATATCTTCGACAAAGTCGGATGTGATATTCTCTTCAGTCATTATTATCCTTGTTGTCCTTATTGTCCTTGTTGAGTTTTCTTATGATGTTCAGACCTCCGTTTCGTCCTGCCACGAAGGGCATGGTGTTTTCTCCATTGCGGGTGATATAGGGCAGGTAGAGCGGTTGGTGCATGATGAAGCAACCAGTGACGAAGCTGTCACCGATGGCGAGTTTGCTGTTGTGTGATACCTTCACTTCAAATGTGCTGTCGCCAAGGTATTCGAGTGTCACCAGGCGATTAGGGCTCCAACCGATTTCGATAAAGTCGCCCGGATGCAGTTCGCTGCTTGTCATCTGACAGGCATTAAAAAATGACGAGTTGTATTTCGTACTGGTCTTAAGCCACGACACAAACTTGTCGAAATTGCTGAATCCGATATATTGCGCCAATATGTCAAGAGTGTATTTCCTCGTCTTGTGGCTGTCGTTGACATATCCCCATATTCGTTTGAGTGTGGATACGGATATAGACTGGGGCAATGTCTTTTCGAGAACGAGCGAGAATTCCTCGAAGTCGGTGGTAGTTGACAATGTCCTGCCGTATTTCTGTTCAACTTGTGATTTCAGTTCTTCTATTTCAGGTATGCTCATATCTGGTATTTTTTTTGATGTCAATTATTTTGTGATATTTTCAAATTTCCCCCATTTATCATGGGCTTTATATCTCGCAAGGCTTGATTCGGGCACATGGAGTGTGCATGATGACATAAGGGGGTAGCTGCTGGTAAATGTGGCGTTATAGCACACGGGAGGTATTTCCGCAGATATGTATATGTCGGAAAGCGGACATCCGTCGAAGGCATATTCACCTATCAGACTTGTTGCGCTGCCGATATGTATGCACTTGAGGTTGATACATTGTTGGAATGTGGCTTGCGGGATTGTGGCAAGATTGTTGGAGAGAGTGACAGATTCCACACTGCTGCCATAGAATGAACCCATACCAATCTCGGTGATGTTGTCGGGCATGGTGAACGAGGTGATGCGGCAGTTGCGGAAGGCATATTCGCCAATCGACTTGACGGAGGAGGGGAGGGTGTAATCACCATCCTTTCCGAGCGGAAACCACATTATCTTGGTTGCATCGGCATTGAAGAGTACCCCGTCGATGCTCTTGAAATACATATTGGCTGCCGACACCTGGATGGAGGACAGCGAGGTGCATCCGTCGGATTGTCCTATCGACGAGGCATTGGCAGGGATGGTGATGGAGGCAAGGCTGGAGCAGTTCTTGAAGGCTTGTTCGTCAATCCTCTTTGCCGAGAGTGGGAGCATAACGGATTGCAGTTTTGTTAGGTCTTTGAACATACCATATCCAATGACGTCATTCTCGATAGTCCTTGACTCTATATAATTTCCACCGCCCTCAACGATATTCACGTCTGTGAGATCGATAGTAGTCAGTTGGCCTCCCGTGTCATTGCCGTAGAAGTCAAGTCCCGCCATTTCCCTAAGTGTACGTATGTCATCTCCGTTCATCTGTCCGGAGAAGCTGAGCGACGTATATCCGTATCTGTCTTCACCTATAAGTAGGGAGAGTGTGCCTGGAGAGGTGGTGGAAATGGAGTTGTTGGTGGTGACAACTATACTGTTGCCTGTTGCTTCGCCAATGCTATTTACGGCATAGGGTGTGAGCTCGAGATTAGCCATCTTGTCGAGTCCCGTCATTGTCAATATGATATGCCCATCGGTTGCCTCGTTGAGGTTGGCAGTTACATCAATGGTCTTACCCGAATCGATGTTGCGTATGTGGCATCCAGCCTCGATGATGTCCTCGCCTCCGTTATCCTCGATGACAAACGAGGCGATGACACTGGCGGGACCTTTGGCGAGCGGGGTGAGTTGGGATACTGTAGGGATGACGTTGGGCAAGGTGGTAAACTGCATGTCTTCGCTGGTAATCTCAACCCTTCCGTTGTCTCCCCTCAGGCGATATGAGTAGGTGACACCCGGTTTCAGGTCCTTTAGGCGATATTCCACCCTTCCGTTGTCGGGGGTGAGAGAAGGTGACGACGAGGTGACGCTTCCATTATTTGCCCACCACTCGAAACATAGCGAGGTGAGACCTTTGCCTCCATTGTCGGCGATGATTCCGGCGACAGAAGCCTCGTTGCGGGTGATGTCGCGGGCTTCCTCCACTGAGAGAGAGGGGCGGGGATTGAATGGCGCGTCATACGCACTGCATCCGGATGCCATTGCCATGATGGCGATTATATATAATATAACGTAGTGTCTCATTTCTTTCCAATTTTTATGCCGATACCGATATTCACTTGCCACACCTTACATTTGACTGTGGATGCCGACATGAGGGCACTCCATCTGTTGTTGTGCCACATAAGTCCTACTTCTGCCGCAATTCCCTTATGACTATGGTCGGTGCACAATGCCCATGTGCTTGTCTCGGGATTGTCAACTTGCCATGCCGTAGATGTCTTGCCATATCCCGCACCCTCAAAGATATTGATATTTCGCGAGAGGCGGTGGATGAAACCTGAGGTCAGCGTAAAATTGGAGTGGCGCTTATTGCCTGTGTAGAAAGGCATCACGTTGTCGCCGGTGGCATATCCGTCGGCATTTACCTCAATGCTTGTAGTGCCGATGCTACGGAAGTCGGAACGCAGGTGCATGAACACTCCATGGCGCTTCATTGTGGCAAGGAAGATGCCGAAAGAAGGACCCGACTTGTGGAGAGATGTGGTGAGCAATGCGTAGGAGGAAAGCGGTAATTTCGGTTTGGTGTATTTTACCGTTACCGTGTCGCGCAAGGTTTGCGTGACAACGATAGTGTCGTGTATTTCCTCTACCTCCGCCTGTGGGCAGTTGAGTTTCATCACATAACAGATATGACTCTCCAAGGGGGTGGGGAAGCGATAGTTGCGAAGCACTCCCCATTCGGGATGCTTGATTGTTATCTGTGATGAACCGGCAGGAAGATATAGCAATATCTCACCAGTATCATCCACTCGTTTCACGATGCCCAACGGAGTTGAGAATGCAAAATCCTTGGGAGCTTCCACTTTGAGCAGGGCACAGGCCTGTCCGTTGAGGTCGCGCACTGGGGAGATGAATGCGCTGATATCGTTCTTTTGTGCATTGACAGATTTCACAGAGAATTTCTGTGCGGCACAAGGCAAGGCTGCGGCAATGCATATCGCAAATGCCGCCATCTTGACAAGTCGTATTATAATCTTTGTTCTGCTCATTATTCCAGATTGAAGTCTCTTATTCCAAATTGAAGTCTCTAATGCCAATAATTTCTTTTTCGCCATTCACTGATGCAGCCGGTTGCCATGTCCTTACGTGTATCAGCGGCATCGACTTGTTGCGGAAGTCCCATAGGATAAACAGATAACCATCATCGGAATATCTGTCGCTTGTGTATTTTTGTTTCATACTCACTCCGTAGATGCCCTCCATAGTGGGATGGCGCATGATACGGAAATCAGTGAACTTGACATCTATTTTCTTGTTTGCCGCAAATACCTTCTCCAGTCTTTCCAAGTATTCTTTTTTTGTCTTCAGGCTAAATGTCACCTTCTCGTCGCCCTCTATCCCCGTGGCACTATTGTTGTCGGCAGACCTCACCACATTGCCCACGATGATGAGGGCCTGGTCGCTGAACACCTGTCGGAGGAAGTCGATGTCCTTGGTAGTGTATGAAGTGCGCAGATGTTCGCAGTAGTTGAGAATCATCCTGCGGTTGTCGGCATCCTTCTCTTCAAGTTTGCCCGATATTACCTTCGACGCCTCGGCAAAGAATGGATTGTCCTTTGCCATTGTCGTGATGTCGGTTTTGAATATGTTTCGTTTGTTGCTTTTTTGTGGAGTGTTGTTTTGCTGAGTCTCGTATTGTTGTTCTGCGATTACGGGTTGGTTGCTCTCCCTGATTATCGTGTCCCTGAGAATTGTTACGGGGCGCACTGTTGATGAGGTGTCCTTGGGTGTGGATATAGACTGAGTATGGGTGGGCAGTTGCCATAATGCAACCGCCACACCCAATAGAAATACATTCAGTATTATCAGAGAGATAATCGCTTTTTTAATCATTCAATCAATTTATTAATTACTGCCAGTTTTCAACCTCGCCTCCCACTTCAATCTTCACCTGTTCTGGATTGTCGGTTATCACCAGGTTGACGAGATGATCCACACCGGGTTTGAATAGGAACTTGCTCTCGAAGAGATAGCTCACTCCCTTCATGATGACCTCAACGAGGGGCACACGGTTGTCGAGTCGCTGTGGCACGATGATGGCACCGAATTGGAAGTCGCTTTCCTGGCGCGCCTTGATGGTGGTCTTCTTGCCCTTTACATCGCGTGTCACTATTCCGGCACTTACGTCGAAGGTGGCGGTAGGCACGGTGTTGTGGATGAATATCTCGGCATCGGTGGGCATATCGCCCTCAAAGTCCTCGCCCTTCACTAGTCGGATGGTGAGTTTACTCATGATATGCTTGAAATTGAGAGTCACTGGCGATGTAGATGCCGCCACATTGGATGTCTTGGCATAGAGCAGGTCGCTTGCCTCATATCCGCTGAGCTTACCATCGGTTTCAGGGCTACTCTGGTCGGTTGCCACGCTTACGGGCTGGTCTTCTATCGACGTCACATCCATATAGGGATAATAGGCATAGGCATTATATGTGCCTTCGTCCCAGAAGAGGTTATGGTTTGGAGTCCATGTGCCCGAGGTGAGTGTGAGCTGCTCGTTGTTCAGGGTATTACCACCTATTTCGAGTGGCATGTCAGTCTTGGCAATATATACTCCAATCTTGTCGCCGTTTTCAAACTCAGTGGCAGTAGCCTTTGTTTGTGACGGATGAATGACATCAAATGTCATGGGTGTTTCCTTGGCGCTCTTCGGGGCTTCCGTAGAGTCGTCATTGTCGGATGAGCATGCTGCGAATATCATTATCGACAGTGCCACACCTATATATAATATACGTTTTTTCATAATCCAATAATTATTTTTATTGACTTTGTCGAAGTCAGTTTCATTAATATTTCAATTTTTCAATATCTCAATATTTCAATATTTCAATATCTCAATATTTCAATATTTCAATTTTTTATTTTTTCAATTTTTTAATCGGACTTCCCTTGTGAATAGTAGGCGGCAACTGGCGCGAATGAACCAGCGAGCCGGAGTAAGTGCCTATTGACCTTGTTGCCATCACATTCACGTCGCGCTTGTCGTTGGCGACAAATTCCTCAAACGAGTATTCCTCGCCGGCATATCTCTTGATGCGCTTCACGATACTCTCGCGGCTGATAGTGCTGTAATAAGGAATGTCGTTGTTCATACAAGAGTTCTGCTCTGAACGGAAGACACCGCGAGAGTGCATATATCCGCCTTCGTAGATATCAACGATGTCGCTGTAGCGCGGGTCGTAGATAAGGTGGCTCCAAGGCACTTGGTTGGTCTTGCCAGTGATGGAGAGGTTGTCATACCATCCAAGCGACTGGGCACCGAGGATGGCATCCACGTGTCCGCAGCAGGTGCATGAGCATGCATCGATGAAGGCATTGTGATAGATATACTCGTCGCCGAGCTTACCGAATCCGTGTCCGCCAGCCTCATGCTGTATCACGCCTCGCGAGTCGAGAGGATAGCCGTAGGTGCTCTTAGGACAGAAAGCAATTGCTGTGCCGTCTTCCCACATCTGTGTGATGCCGGCGTAGTCGGTGCTGTTGGGGATGACGATGATAAGCGACTGGCATAGGTTGTCCCTCGTGACTGTCGGGGCATTGAGCACATAGTTGAACAGCTCGTCGTAGTCGCACTTCAAACCAACGCCTCCCGTGAATGTGGTGTTGAAACGGTTGTAGCGAATGGTGTTGATAGAACCTACACCCGACTCGGTTGATACGGGGAAGGCTGTGTAGATGTTGAAGTAGTCGCGGTAGGTCTTGAAAGGTTCAATGCCGAAGAAGTACTCCACCTCGTCCTGCATGTCCTTGAGATATTGTCCGCTTGCTATATCTTTGGCGTCATATCCGTCGCCGAGAATCACGATGTTGATACCACCGTTGTTACCCTTAGTGGCTTTCTGCAGAGTGAGCCATTCGTCTTCGGCATACTGGTAGTTATACTGGCTGACGGTGCACTTGTGGGTGTATTCCTTGCCAACAAGACGGAAGACGATTTCGCCGTTCCTGTCGGCTGCACCCTGTGACATTTCCTTGATGGTGAGTGTTATTTCCGTCTTCTTGTTGCCTGATGTCTGTGAAAGTTCACACCAGTCGGGCTTGCTTGCCACTTCCCATTCACCCTCAGCGTCGATTACGAGTGTCTGCTTGTGCTCGGTGTTTATAGCGCAGGCGAGCGACGGGCGGCATACCAACTCATGATGGGCGGCAATGCGCTTGAAGTCGCACCATCCCGATGCTGCCTGATACTGCTGGATGGCAGACTCCGGCACTTCAAGGGTGAAGTTGTCCTTGGCTACGCCGTCGAACGTTTTAGCATAAATTGTTGGTGGCATTTCTCCTTTACATACGATACTGCCAATTCCGTAACATTCTTGGAAAGCACCTTGTGCACCTCCATCCCAGTCGTTATCACTACGAATGGTTTCCATCGATTCGGGGAATACAAGTCCTTCTAACATACGACATTGTGCAAATGCACCTGCTCCGATACTTTCAAGACCTTCAGGAAACTCCAAAATTCCCATTAATCTCCAGTTGTAGGCAAATGCCTTTTTGCCAATGGCAGTTATTCCAGATGGTATTTTTAGAACTCCAGAGAAATCATTTGCATAGAAAGCCTCGTTGGCAATTACACTGAGATATTTAGGTAGTACAAGCTCGCCCTTGAAATGGCATCCTGAGAATGCATTATTTCCTATATTAGTAATACCATCATGAAGTTGCAAAGTACCATCAAATCCACATCCGTTAAATGCTTCAGAAGGAATGACCTGTATTTCTTGAGGAATTGACAAAGAGCCTGTGAGTCCTTCACAACCGCTAAAGGCGCAATTACCAAGTCTTCTTAGTTTGTCGGGAAGTCTTAGTTCGCCGGTAAGACCATTACAACCGCAGAAGCAATATCCTCTAATCAATTCAAGGTTATCTGGAAGAATCAACTCGCCAACAAGTCCACTACAATTTTGGAATACCCCACCATAATAATCCGTACCTTCGTCTGCAGTTTCTTTGTCTGGGTCATCTCCTTTAGTACCTAAATATTTTAGTGTAGTTGGAAGACTAAGTGTTCCGTTTAATCCTGTACAGTTATTGAATGCACCCATTTGTATTTCTTCAACACCTTCGGGAATAATCAATGAACCTGAAAGATATTTACAACCATAGAAAGCATGGTCGCCAATGGATTTAAGAGTGTCGGGGAGAACGAGTCTTACAAGGTCTTTTCCCTGCATTGTTGAGTTCCAGAAGAATGCACTTCCTGGAATTTGGTCATCAAGACATTCAGAATTATATACGTCACTCCGACCATCACCCTTTATTCTCACTTCTTTCAAGTTCAAGGCTTGCAATTTGTCCATTTCATCACGCATGAAATAGAAATCAGTCTTGTTTATCTGTCCCGTAATCTTCAGGTTCTTCAGCTTTTTATAGTCCTTGCCTGCTGCCTCGATAGCCTCCTTAAGATGACCTGCAGTAGAGTTGATGACTACGTATTCCTTGGCAGTGGCGTCGTGGCTCACGAGATCGTTCTCCCATGCTGTGATACTCTCGCTGATGAGCGTGAGGGCATATTGTCCTTCGAGCCCTTTCTTATCCACACGGATGGCGAAGTTTGACATCTTGCCAGCCTGATAGGTGAAGGCCTCGTCCTTGCCAAACTTATATGGCACACCTCCGATGGTGATGCTGAAAAGAGTGGTGCCTGCGGCAACTGTCTGAGGCACTACGATGGCACGCCATTCATCGTTCACTCTCGATGGCATGGTGGCTGTCTTCTCGATTCCGCCATTTGTCTTCACCGTACCGTCGCTCAGGTTGATGAGAGCATCGCGGATGAGGTTGGTGGCGAGCACCGTCTTCTCGGTGTTTGCCCATTCACCCTCGGCAAATCCTGTTCCCTCAACAAGGGTAACGCGGGCATTTGCCATGCGGTGCTGCATAGACAGTCGGATGACACTTGTTGTGGGAGCCACGTCGCTCGCCTTGCCCCACAGGAAGTCGCTCTGCTCATATCCGCCCATCTCGCCGCCCTCAGTGGGCTTACTCTGGTCGCGCTGCACGGTAAAGGCATATTGCTCGATACTCTCGGGATTGCCGAAAGGATAATATCCATACACGTCGATATGGGTCTGCTTGTCCTTCCAGAATACGTCGTATGCTGAATTCCACTTATAATTAGCTTCGTCGAAGGTGTGGCGCACGTTGTCGCCGCGGTTGCCGTTTACCTGGAGTTTGCCAGGGTTGCTTCCGTCGTAGTCAACGATATATACGCCCATCACGTCACCATCCACAAAACCATTGTCGTTTACCCTCGTCACGGGCACCTGGTCGATGTCGCCAGTGAGTTCAATCTTCTGTCTGTCACCCGAGAATCCTCCGTCAAACCAATCGCTGTCGGAGCATGCTGTCAACAATGATGTTGCGAGGGTGCTATATAATAATATGTGAGATATCTTTTTCATAAAATAATTATTTTAGGTTTTTACATTATTCAGCTACACCGCCGTTGTCGGTATCGTCGGTCTCCCATCCGTCGATGTTCACGTTGATGCCATTGCTGGTCTTGCTCACTGTGACGGTGAATTTATGGCTTTTGCCTGAGACGAATGTGAATGCTTTCTTCAGATTATAGTCCTTGCCGTCAACATTCACAGTGATGAGGTTGGTTTCTTCTACGCTTTGCGGTATTACGAGGGCCTTCCATGTTCCGTTGGTATTCCATGGTTTGATGCTCTGTGCATCACCCGTTGCGGAAACAGCAGAGGAGGCAATGTCAACAGTTGCCGAGACTTTTGTTCCGTTGATTGTAACTCCAATATTTGCGGCAGCAAGACTCTCGGTGGTGAATCCGTTACCTGCAGCTACATTCACTATCATCTGACTAAGCACATGCTTGGCATTGATGACAACAGCAGATTCTGTTGGGGCCACGTCCTTTGTCGAGCCAATGAGCAATTCGCTTGCCTTATAGGCGCTTTCGCTGCTTTGGTCGGTCTTCACGCTGAATGACATGGCATTGACATCGCTGATTCCGCTTTGATAGGGGAAATATAGGTAGAAGTCGGCATGAGTGGTGTTGTCCATCCAATAGATAGGAGTGTCGGGCGTCCATGTGCCGCTGTATGTAAACCGCATATTATCGACATGGTTGCCCGTAGCTTTGAGGGTGTTTGATGCGTTGTCGCTTCCGCGATTCACGACATACAATCCGCACTTGTCATTAGTATCAAATCCTGTGTCTGTAGCTTTGGTAATACCACTGACATTGGTGCTGATCTTAATTTCCTTTTTAGTCACTTCAGGATGTGTGACTGGTGGTATCTCTTCTGTTTCATTTCCTCCAGATGAGCAGGAGGTGATTGCGATTGGCAAGATCAGATAAGCCATTAGATACTTGATGTTCATAATTCAATTGTTTTAGTTATAAATAATAATTATTTGGGTGCAAAGATATGGTATTCTTCTGAATTATGCAAGTTCATAATGGTTCATATCGTGATTTTTACATAGAATAATTATGTAAATGTGACATAATAGGGGTTATTCTGATGAAAATTTCACGAATTTCATCTCGCGGAGGATTCTGGATTGCCTTTTCCTCATGTAAGATGAGGGATGGGCGGAGTCGAATTTGCGGGGATTGGGCAGTGACACGGCAATCATCGCGCACTCAGCCTTACTAAGGTCCTTGGCACTGCAGTGGAAATGCCTTTTGGCTACAGCCTCGGCACCGTATATGCCGTCGCCCATCTCGATGGAGTTGAGATAAACCTCCATAATTCTCTCCTTGCTCCACATCATTTCGATGAGGGCAGTGAAATATACCTCAAAACCCTTTCTGACCCATGTGCGGCCAGGCCACAGAAAAACGTTTTTGGCAGTTTGTTGGGATATGGTACTTGCACCCAGTTTGCGTTTGTTCTTTTTGCGCATATTGCGCTTGGCAGCCTTCTCGATGGCATTAAAATCAAAACCATGATGCTCCATAAAGCGCGCATCTTCGCTTGCCATCACCGCAAGGGGCAGTGAGGGCGATATCTCGTCGAGTGGCACCCAACTATGTCTCATCTTCATTTCCTCGCCCTTGGCAATCTGTTCGCCCAAACGGATGAACATCAGGGGAGTGAAATACACGGGGATAAACCTGAGTGCAACTACAGAAAGGATGGTGGAGCCAAAGAAGGCAACCACCACCCATTTCAGTATTTTCTTTATTCGATTAAATATTATCAATTCTATAAAAATTTAATCTTTCAATTTTTCAATCTTTCAATCTTATTTAGCCTGTGCCTGAGCAGCCTGGATCATCTCCTGGCTTGCATAGATATACACCTCAACGCGGCGGTTCTGTGTGCGACCCTCTGCAGTTGAGTTGTCGGCAACAGGATTCTTAGAGCCCTGACCCTCAACAGTCTTGATCTGTGAAGCATTCACACCGCAGTTCTTAAGATATGTGCTCACACTCTTTGCACGATTCTCAGACAATGGGTTGTTGATAGCGTCGCTACCAGTGTTGTCGGTGTGACCGATGACAGCAATATCCATGTCGCTATTCTCCTTCAGCACCTTGGCAAAGTCGGTGAGAGAGGTCTTCGCTGCTGCATTGAGATCAGCCTTGTTGGTTGTGAAAAGGATACCAGAGTCGAAAGTTACCTTAAGAGCGGGAAGTCCGTTGATGTCAGTAACCTGCTGCACCTGAGCATTCTTCACAGCCTCAGCCTGAGCCTTAGCCTTATCCATCTTCTTACCGATGATTGCTCCAGCACCTGTACCAACAGCAGCTCCAACAGCAGCACCTACGGCTGTGTTACCAGCGAGTTTACCAACAATAGCACCAAGTACAGCACCACCACCTGCACCGATGGCAGCACCCTTCTGAGTGTTGTTACAACCTGCGAGCACGAGGGCGAAGCAGAGACCGATTGAGAAAAACTTAATCTTCTTCATTTGTTTGATTCCTTTTTAATTTAAATTATTAATGATGTTAAAATGTTGAATTTCCGTGCATAATATGCCATTATTTTTGCAATTTGAGCACTTTCGGGTGCAAAGATACGCTAAATATTTGGATTATGTGCTTGTTTTCAACATTTTTTTTGTACTTTTGCACCAAAAATAGATAAAAATAGCATTTTTAACATGGCTAAGGAATTAAAAGAACTTACAAAGAGAGCTGACAACTATAGTCAGTGGTTTAATGATCTGGTAGTGAAAGCCGACCTCGCCGAGCAGTCGGCAGTGCGTGGATGTATGGTGATCAAGCCATACGGATATGCCATTTGGGAGAAGATGCAGCATCAGCTCGACCTGATGTTCAAGGAGACTGGTGCGCAGAACGCATACTTCCCTTTGCTCATCCCAAAGTCGTTCCTTTCTAAGGAAGCCGAGCATGTGGAAGGCTTCGCAAAGGAGTGTGCCGTAGTAACCCACTATCGCCTGCGCGCAAAAGATGACAAGAGCGGAGTGGAGGTTGATCCATCGGCAAAGCTTGAGGAAGAACTCATCATCCGTCCTACCTCGGAGACTATTATCTGGAATACATACCGCAACTGGATTCACTCATGGCGCGATCTGCCATTGATGTGCAATCAGTGGTGTAACGTTATGCGTTGGGAGATGCGCACACGTCCGTTCCTCCGCACATCTGAGTTCCTTTGGCAGGAAGGACACACCGCCCATGCCACTCGCGAGGAGGCTGAGGCCGAGGCACAGAAGATGCTGAAGGTGTATGCCGACTTTGCCGAGAACTGGATGGCAGTTCCTGTGCTCCAGGGTGTGAAGAGTGAGACAGAGCGCTTCGCCGGTGCCCTCGACACTTATACCATCGAGGCTATGATGCAGGATGGAAAGGCTCTGCAGAGCGGTACGAGCCACTTCCTCGGTCAGAATTTCGCCAAGGCTTTCGACGTTACATATCTTAATAAGGAGAACAAGCCCGAGTATGTATGGGCAACATCATGGGGAGTAAGCACCCGACTCATCGGTGCACTCATCATGACTCACTCCGACGACAACGGTCTCGTTCTTCCTCCGAAACTCGCACCCATCCAGGTGGTAATCATCCCCATCACCAAGGGAGCCGACCAACTCGCTGCTATCAGTGAGCGCATTGCTCCTATCGTTGACGCACTGCGCAAGAAGGGTATCACTGTCAAGTATGATGACTCTGAGAACAAGCGTCCCGGATTCAAGTTTGCCGACTATGAGCTCAAGGGTGTGCCTGTACGTCTCGTTCTTGGAGGACGTGACCTCGAGAACGGTACAATCGAGGTTATGCGTCGCGATACTCTCGAAAAGGAGACTGTCAATATCGATGGTATCGAGACCTACGTTGAGAATCTTCTTGAGGACATCCAAAAGAACATGTTCGAGAAAGCCCGCAAGTATCGCGATGAGCATGTCTATGTATGCGACAACTACGAGGAGTTTAAGGAGAAGATCAAGGACGGTGGATTCTTCCTCTGCCATTGGGACGGTACTGCCGAGACCGAGGCAAAAATCAAGGAAGAGACACAGGCGACAATCCGTTGCGTGCCCTTCGCCTACGAGCAGACAGAAGGCGTGGATATGGTGAGCGGCAAACCTTCGAAGTGTCGCGTCATTATCGCCCGTAGCTATTAATCATCCGGGATGAATATCTTTTTGATCACCCTGTGATGAATATAATAAATATAAATAATGTGGAAGCCTCGGGAGCGGACATCTTCAGTTCGCTCACCGAGGCTCAATTGCGTCAAAGCCGCGAGGTGGAGACGGGACTTTTCATTGCCGAGAGTCCCAAGGTGATACGTGTGGCTCTTGATGCGGGATATGAGCCCTTTGCCCTGTTGTGCGAAAGGAAGCATATCACGGGAGATGCCGCCGACATCATAGCCCGTTGCCCCGATATACCTGTATATACCGGTGAGCGCAATGTGTTGGCCTCGCTCACAGGATACACACTCACCCGCGGAGTGCTCTGTGCGATGAAGCGCAGGGAGATGCCGAAGGTAGAGGAGATATGCAGTGGAGCGAGTAGGGTAGTGGTGATAGATGGTGTGGTGGATACCACCAATATCGGAGCCATATTCCGTTCGGCTGCAGCATTGGGAATTGATGGTGTGTTGCTCACCCGCAGTTCGTGCGACCCTCTTAATCGTCGTGCTGTGAGGGTGTCGATGGGTAGTGTGTTCCTCGTGCCGTGGACATGGCTCGATGCCCCCGTTCAGTCGCTCAATGACTATGGATTCAAGACAGCCGCCATGGCTCTCACAGACGATTCCATATCCCTTGCCGACCCGGTATTGAAGAGTGAGCCCCGCCTTGCTATTGTTATGGGAACAGAAGGCGACGGATTGTCTAAACAAACCATCGCCTCCGCTGATTATGTGGTACGTATCCCGATGTCCCACGGTGTCGATTCCCTCAATGTTGCCGCAGCATCGGCAGTAGCGTTTTGGGAATTAGGAACCTAATTCCTAATCCCTAATCCCTAATTCCTAATTCCTAATTCCTAATTCCTAATCCCTAATTCCTAATTATATAAAATAGTATCAGTCTTTCGAGCGCCTGTTGGCATACTGGACAGAAGTCATCCACCTCGTTCACTCGCATGCGGCATGTCTCGCAACCGCGCCATACACCGTTGACGAGGTATCCGCCGCCTTCCACCAATCCAGCCTTACCCTCCTCGATGAGGTTGCCCCATTTCTTACTGAAGTCATGCTTGGTGGTGATGTTTTGCTCCCAGGGTTCGGTGTCGGGGAAATACATCGGGTCGTCGTTGCTGTAGGTATATTCGTCGGCAAGACCACCGAAACTATGTCCGAACTCATGCACAACGACGGGGCGGAACGACTTATCCTTTGCAGCAGTGAGTGTATAGCTGTTGTATATGCCCCCACCACCGTATTTTGTAGAGTTCACCAATACTATGATATGCTCGTAGGGCACTGCCACGAGTTGGTCGTGCAGTTGCTTGAGATGCAGCGTAGTGAGATATCTGTCGCTGTAGAACGTGCTGAAATGCGACGACAATGCGGTATTAATCCATTTTCCGTTGCCTGGTTCGCTTGTGCCGCTCTCCTTTGATGGCGACTCCACGGCGATGATATTCAGATAATCCTTATATTTATTGAATGTGGCATGACTGAATAGGGCATCCACGGCAATCTTCACATCGTCGATATATGATGTCATCTCGTCCTTTGTATATCCCTCCGCCACAAAGGCAATGTTGATACAATTAGTAGTGTCCTTGGCAGGATGAATTACCGAGAATGGATTTTGCGGGCGGTTGATCTTGCGTATAAGGATATCATCAGGGCGCACTTTGTGTGTGAGTGAAGCGAATGTCTTTTGATGATAGTCAAACAGTTCCACTGTTATATCGGCAGAGTCCTTTGGGAATGGCACGAGGAATACATTCTCGAAAGATTTCGGTGTAGTCTTCGACTCCTCTGTGGCAAGCCATTCCTGGAAGAGTGTCGAGAATGAGTGTCGATAGATTACGCGCTTGGTCTTGGCATCCCGCACGGTTATCTGTCCGTTGCCTTCAAGTGGCAGTCGGTCGAGATTGTGTCTTCTGCCATACCATCCCGGTGTCTGTGTGAGTTGGTCAACATATATGGCCTGACTCTTGCGGTCGCCTGCGAAAATATAGTCGAGGCGAAGGGTATTCCCGGTGAAATACTCGTCGAATGTTTGTGCTGAGGCTGTTATCGCCACCAATGCAACAATGATTGAAATGAGGGTCTTTTTCATTGTAGATCTATTATTTTTGTATTTGACAATATAGTTGCTTCACATATTCATGCTCCCAGTCGCTCAGATGGAGTAGGGTGTCGTCATATCTTAGTATGTCGATGTCTATAGAGACAACGCCCTTGCCATGCTCTCTTCCAAGAGTAGCTTCAGTGTCCTTGGTGAGTTGTGTCAATTCGTCGAGCGTGAGATTGGTAGTACATCTGAGCAGTTGGTTGGCAAATGGTGGCGACTTCATCCCTATGGCCTCCGTGGTGATGATGTCCGACTGTCGGTCCACATCAACATACTCACGCAAGAGAGGCATACATTTCGCGAGATAGTAGCGCGATACATTCGATCCTAAAGCTATTATCACTCTGTGTGTCATTATTTTATGCAGTTTTGTTGTATAAACTCATTGAATTGCGCCCTATATCCGTTGAACACGTTGATGTCCACCTCTCCGTGTATTCCGCTTACTCGTCCGTAGGGTGACAGCTGCCAGTAGAGCAGTTTGACATCGGGTTTGAATTCCCCATATCTCGCTATCCACACGTTGTAGTTTTTCTTGATGTCGGGAGCCGAGTTGAGATATTTATTGACAAACGACTGTCCCACATACAATACTGGTTTTACGCCCGTTGCCCCCTGCACAGCCTTAAGCCATTGCCTAATTTTGCTGAACATGACATCCACTCCGCCCATTTTCTTGATCTGTGCAGCCGTTGGTTCGACATCGAGCACAGGGGGAAGGTCGCCGCTACGGAATCGCGAGTTCTTCAGGAAGAACCGTGCCTGCATGGCGCCCGATGTGCGTGTTGAGAAGAAGTGGTATGCCCCCACCTTCACTCCGTGCTTGCGTGCCTGGGTATAATCGGATGCATAATATTTATTGCGGATGCTGGTTCCTTCCGTAGATTTTATATATACAAATGACACAGGATAGTTTACCACTCCGTTCACCCTCTTGTTGCTGATATGCCCGAGACTTGTGATGCGCAGTTGTCCCCAATGTATGGGATATTTCTTGCGCCCCTTGCCGTGCTGGTATTTTGATATGTCGATACCGTAGATTCGTTCCGAGGTGTATTGTATTCGCTCCCCCTTGAACATACCCCCTTTCCATTCTCCGGCTCTCAACTTCAGTGTGGATACAGCCACTCCGAATCCATCCTCGCGGTCGGAACTGAAATGCCCCTCATAAGTGCGGTCGGCGTATTGGTATATGCCGTGCCCCGAGGCTTGCATCCATCGGTCGGTTTGTCCTCGATAAATGCCTTTTTCGTCATATCGTGTACCCGTCGTCATGGTGTCGGCATTCCATGTTCCTGCCACTGGTCGCCCAGAGTAGTCAAAGCTCACACCCTTGCCCGTGCGTTCCGTGCGCAGCCATCGTCCCTGAGTCCATATTCCCCCGTCGATACCCACGAAGATAGGGGACAATGCAACACTGTCAATCCTTTGTTGCGTCACCACCTTCTTGGTGAATAGATGAGTAGATGCATCAATGGGGGCAAGTGCTTCGCGCCATTTTTCCAGTTTTGTCTTTTCATTTACAAGCACAGTAACCCTCTCCGCCACCATTTCAAATCCCTCGTCTTGCACATTATGACGTTCGAGATAGTAATAAAGTTCCTGGCGTATGGAGTCTAGTTGTGATATGCGATGATTGATGTATTTTCGGTTTTTCTCTACAATACGGTAGAGGTCAGATTGCCTGAAAGGCATATTCCCCGCATAATCCACCGACATTGGAGAGAGCGATATGCCGTTGAACAGAGAGTCGCTGCCGGTCGAGCGGAAGAAGAGCACATTGCGCCCGTCCGCCTTCAATTCGTAGTAGGATTTTGTCTCCACATACGGGATGTTGGCAGAATAATGGCATTTCAGCAAATATGCCGCAGTGCCTAAGGCTATTAATGACAACAACGCCAAGGATATTTTCCTCAGCGTTGAAATCTTTATAGATATGTAACCTTTCATTCTTTGTTATCCGTTCATTGAGAGCAGGAACTCCTCGTTGCTTCTTGTCTGTATGAGTCGGTCTCTTACAGTGCTCATTGCCTCGATGGGGTTCATCTCGCTGATGAACTTGCGTATTATCCACATGCGGTTGAGTGTTGTAGGATCCTGTAGCAAGTCGTCGCGTCGTGTGCTCGACTGCACGAGGTTGACCGACGGGAAGATACGCTTGTTGCTGAGCATTCGGTCGAGCTGGAGCTCCATATTACCAGTACCCTTGAATTCCTCGAATATCACCTCGTCCATCTTCGAACCCGTGTCGATGAGTGCAGTTGCGATGATGGTGAGCGAACCACCGTTCTCGATATTACGTGCCGCACCGAAGAATCTCTTCGGTTTTTGCAGTGCGTTGGCATCCACACCACCGGTGAGCACCTTACCGCTTGCAGGGCTTACCGTGTTGTATGCTCGTGCGAGTCGGGTGATAGAGTCGAGGAAGATCACGACGTCGTGTCCACATTCCACCATTCTCTTTGCCTTTTCAAGCACGATGCCCGCAATCTTCACGTGGCGGTCGGCTGGTTCGTCGAATGTAGATGCTATAACCTCAGCGTTCACCGTACGGCTCATGTCGGTAACCTCCTCGGGTCGCTCGTCGATGAGCAGCATCATCAGGTAGGCCTCTGGGTGATTGGCAGCGATAGCATTTGCAATATCCTTCATGAGTATCGTCTTACCGGTCTTTGGCTGTGCCACGATGAGTGCGCGTTGTCCCTTTCCGATTGGCGAGAAGAGATCTACGATTCGTGTACTTGGATTGGTAGTTGCAGGATCACCGCAAAGCTTGAATTTCTCTTCGGGGAAGAGAGGTGTGAGATGTTCAAATGACACACGGTCGCGCACCTCCGACGGGTTGCGTCCGTTGATGAATTTGATATTGCTGAGTGCGAAGTATTTCTCTCCTTCGCGTGGTGGGCGCACAGTGCAATCCACTACGTCGCCTGTTTTCAGTCCGTATCTCTTAATCTGTTGTGGTGAGATATAGATATCGTCGGGTGATGACAGATAGTTGTAATCGCTTGAGCGGAGGAATCCGTATCCGTCGGTAAGAATCTCAAGCACTCCGTTGCCCTCTATGATATCGTCGAAATTATATTCCTCTTCTACTGGTGCCGGAACTGGTTGTTGCGGCATGGTGTTGTCGTTTCTCATCGACATCGGTCTGTCGAAGATGTCAAGCGTAGGCATAGCTTCCTGGTCCTCGATGGGTATGTCCTCAACCACGATAAAGTCGGTGCCGTCCTTAGGATCTCCGAGCCATCTGCCCTCTTCGTCCATACCTCTTCCGTAGGCATCTATTCCCTGACTGTTTCCCTGATTGTGCTGTTCCATTTTGTTTTTCAGCATTTCAACCATTTCGGCAGTGGGTCGTTGTTCAGCGTTGTCATCTGAAGATGCCTCGTCCTGAGTTCCATCCTCCATTACATTCTCTGTGGCAGGCAATTCCTGAGGCTCTGCATTATTGGCAGCAACCTCGCCAGTTTGCGATTCCTGTGGGGCTGTCTCGTTTTCTTGTACTTCCTGTGCGGTTTCCTCAGCGGCTTGTGCTTCCTGTGCTGCCTTCAATGCCTCTGCAGCAGCTATTGCCGCCAGTTCGGCCTTGCTTTTCCTTCCGCGCTTTTTCGGAGCGGGAGCTGGGGCAGGTTCTGGCGCAAGAGCGGGAGTTCCGTCAACAGTCTCCTCGCTGTTTATTGCCTTTGAGGCAGCTTTCTTGCCGTTGCTTCCGTTGACGTCAAAGTTTTCGCCGTCAGAGCCTTTCACAGTATATACCTTGTCGGTATCTTTTTTCACTATTCTTGTTCTTTTTCTTTTAGATGTAGTGTTGGCAGCCGACTCCTCGGCGGCCTTGTCCAAAATGGCATACACCACATTCTCAAGTTGGTCGTTAGGTGATACCTTAATGCCCAACTCGCTGGCAACAGTCACCAATTTGGTGATGTCCATTGATTCCAATTCTTCCTTTGTGTACATACTTTTATCAGTATAATAATGCAATGATAAATGATTCTGTGATGATGTGTTTCAAGAAAAGAAACACCGATTTTTCAAAAATCTGTGCAAAGGTAAGGTTTTTTTTTGAATTGAACAAATAATTTCCGATTTTTTTTCGCTTAAATGCCAAAAAAAGTGTACCTTTGCATCCTGTATGAGAAAAGTGATAGTAAAAGACTCTGCTCTGCGCAAGGCTGCAGGCGAGGGAATGGACGAGTTTGTAGATGTGTTCTTCACGGCTATCAAGGATGCCGTGGGGGGAGAGTTGAACGCAGATACTATGTCGGAACTCAATTCCGACCAGATAACACTGTGGGCTTATCGCATATTGCGCGACGAGGTGATGGATGGTGGGTTTGTGCAACTCATACACAACGGCTACGGTCCTTTCATCTTCCTCAATCCCTTCGCCAAGGCTGTCAAGGAGTGGGGTATGCGCGACCTCTCGAAGATGCTCTATTCTGTTCATTCGCTATTCAAGAAATATCGCGATGAACTGGAGAAGGAATGTACCGACGACGAGTTTATGGAGCTCTTTGAGAAGCACCCCGAGTTTGACGACTACGACGACGACTTCGTGGAGAACGAGGAGAGATTCACTGCCCAAGTGGCAGAGTATATCGACAATAATATTGAAAAGTTTGCAATAATAGATAATGAATAAGGAACAGGAGAAAATCAGGAAAAAGAGTCCGGTGAACATCCGCAACAAAAAGGCCTCATTCGAGTATTTCTTTATCGAGGAATACACGGCAGGCATTGTGCTCACTGGCACCGAGATAAAGTCCATCCGTCTGGGCAAGGCCAGTTTGGTGGATACCTTCTGCTATATCAACAATGGTGAGATATGGGTGAAGGGCATGAGCATTAGTCCATATTTTTATGGCTCATACAACAACCACGAGATGAAGCGCGACAGGAAGTTGCTGCTTACCAAGAAGGAGATACAGAAACTGCAGAGTGCCACCAAGCAGACGGGTTATACCATCGTCCCCCTGCTCGTCTTCATCGACGAAAAGGGTAGGGCGAAGATGGACATCGCCCTGTGCAAGGGTAAAAAGGAGTTTGACAAGCGACAGACTCTCAAGGAGAAGGAAGATCGCCGCGAGATGGACAGGGCTATCAAGCATTTTTAA
>SAMEA3663103__coassemble_193_pt1 | contig 44259 bp, 37 predicted proteins | sample SAMEA3663103__metabat2_low_PE_014 | metagenome-assembled genome bin SAMEA3663103 (sample SAMEA3663103) | pig gut metagenome | biome: pig gut; feature: pig-associated habitat; material: faeces | place: France | collected 2012 | reverse complement strand
ATCAAAAATTATAAATGTAATTGTAATAAGAGTATTTATAATTTTTGTACCTTTGTACCCAAACGAAGAAAAAAACTGCAACCACTGCGCCTTCTACAAACCCAACATCAAGTCCCGACTACGCTCACTCTTCAACAAGGGTCAGGGGACAGGTACTGAAGAGAACCCCATCGAATGTATGCTCGTCATGGAGGATGGCGTTGACCAGACCTGGAGAAAGATGAGTTTCTCTGAGATAGAATGGTTTACGTATGAGAAAGGGCATAGGTATAAGCTGAGGGCAAAGAAGACTATATTTGCCAATCTTCTTACAGATGGCTCGCCTTGGAAGTATGAGCTTGTCGAGATTTTGGAAGACAAGGAAATTACAAGTCCAGAACTTCCTGTAGAAGACGCCATAAAGTCTGAGGCAGACATTGTCTATGAGGAACAGTGCCCTATAGAGAAGTATTCCGTGTCCTCGCCTATATTTGTGGATGGCAACGGAACAATATACAATTCTGAGGGAAATGAAAGACCATCTTACAAGAACTGCCGCATCTATCTGAATAATACTTTAGACCCAACAGACACTGATTTGGTGAGGTTCAATAGTACAACGTATATGGCCCGCTATGCATACGTTATCTCTCCTCTTTCTGACAAGATACGTCTTGTGGTGGCATCTGGCGGCGGTCCCATGCTGAAATATATCGTTACGGAAGATGATTTCCGCTACGTGACTACCACAATGAATAAAGGAGAGCAACTTACATACGTACTTATTCTTGCCAATGCGAATAAGAGGGGCATCCAAAAATTAGAATTGGCATTTGAACGTAAGTAATGTGTTATAACGACACTCCCTATACTAATAAATGCAGGATTCCTCTTTTTGCAATACCAAGACTAATTGCAATACCTTCTCCTTTCGTTCGAAGGCTTCGAACGGAGATTCGAAGCTTTTGGATCTCCGTTCAAAGCTTTCGGATGTACAAACAAAGCCTTGTGTGGATACAAATGATAGCCTGTTGAGAACATAACTCAAGTTAAGTTATGACAGTTTCTCAACAGCTGTTCAGATAGTTCCATACTAGCCTGTTCAGTTCTGGTCACTATAGCCTGTTCACTTAATGTCACTACAGCTGTTCTTTCCCTATTACAATAGCACAAATTTATACCAATATATTAGGGCGAACTATCGTGCCTCGATAGTTATGGTCTTTGTGATATTGCGCTGGCGATTGGTGACTGTGAGGTTAATGCGACCGCGCTTGCCATTACTGCGCACTATTACAACTGCCTTGCCACTGAAGAGTTTCATCTCTGGTTGCTTGAACGGCTGAAGGGATGTTGCGTCTCCATTGCAGGCTGCCTCAAACGATCCGGCTCCGCTCACTTCGAAGGTGAGATCATCGGAGAGAGTGGGGCAGAAGGTGCCCTTGGCATCGGTCATGCTCACCTCGATGAAAGCCATATCATCCTTGTCGGCATTGATGGTGTTGCGGTCGGAAGAGAGAGACATTGCAGTCGGTTCGCCAGCGGTGGCTATGGTCTGCTCACCTATTACACTGCCGTCTGAACCATAAGCCACAACCTTAATCTCGCCTGGTTCATATACAACGTCGTTCCAACGCAGGCGGAAACGGTCGAGACGAGAGTCTTTCTGCTTGCGGATGCGACCCTGACTCTTGCCGTTTACAAAGAGTTCTGCTTCGGGAGCGTCGGTATAGCAATACACCGGGGTCACCTCACCCTCGCGTCCAGGCCATGTCCAGTGGGGGAGGAGATGTACGGTATGCGACTGCTTGTTCCAATGGCTGCGATAGAGATAATAGCGGTCCTTGGGCAGTCCGGCAAGGTCGCAGATGCCGAAGTAGCTGCTGCGGCTGGGCCAATACTCATCGTAGGGAGTGGGTTCGCCGAGATAGTCATAGCCTGTCCACACAAATTCGCCGATTACCCACGGATAGTCCTCCTGACAGCGCCAGTCGTCGTCGGGAAGGTTGCTCCACGAACAGTATTCGGTGTCGTAGCTTGAGCACTGTCCGTCGGGGTAGGTGTTCTTGTCGGACACGGTGACGGGGAACTTATATACTCCACGCGAACTGACCGTGGAGGCTGTCTCGCTGCCAAGCAGGAATCCCTTGGGCAACTGCTTGATGTTGTTCTCATACTTGTGGACGCGATAGTTGAATCCAGGAACGTCCATCACTTGGGCAAAGCCCGACTTCAACGCAGCCTCGGCACGGTCCATGCCCTGAGTGACAGGACGGGTGGGGTCGTATTGATGGCAGAGATCCTGCAGGCGCTTGGATATCTCAACGCCCTCCTGGCTCCACTGCTCGGGTATCTCGTTGCCTATGCTCCACATCACGATGGAGGGATGGTTGCGATGATGCTTCACGAGATTGATGATATCCTTGTCTGCCCATTCCTTGAAGAAGGTGGCATAGCCGTTCTTGCATTTGGGATATATCCACATGTCGAAACTCTCGGCCATCACCATCATACCGAGTGAGTCGCAGAGCTCCATCTGCATGGTGGAAGGCATGTTGTGGGCGGTGCGGATGGCGTCGCAGCCCATCTCCTTCATTGTCTTTATCTGACGGATGAGGGCAGCCTTGTTCTCGGCGGCTCCAAGCGGACCGAGGTCGTGGTGGAGACACACTCCCTTTATCTTGCGCGACACTCCATTGAGTTGGAATCCTCCTTCCTTCGACACACTGATGGTGCGTATGCCGAAGCGTGTGATTTCTTCGTCAAGCACTTGCTTCTTGCCTTTCTTGGCTGTGAGGCGAAGAGTATATAGATAAGGTGACTCGGGCGACCATAGTTGGGGATTGTTCACTGTGAGGTCGGAAATGCTTATCTCACCGTCTTTCGGAGTGATGTTGGCAGAGCTTACCTTATTGCCTTTGGCGTCAAGGATATCTGCTACAACGACACTGCCCTTTGGGGCATCAATCACCTTGGCACTCACACTGACGATGGCCTTGGACGCATCGGCAGACACTGTGCGGACGAATGTTTCCCATGGGGCAAACTGGCATTTGCCGGTGAGCAACAGGCGCACAGGGCGATAAAGACCGCCTCCGGGATACCAGCGGCTACTCTCTTCTACATTTTTCAGATCGACGGTAATCACATTGTCGCTGCCGTCAAATTTCAGATATTCGGTGGCATCGATATTGAAGGCATTGTAGCCATAGGCCCAGAATCCTACCTTCTTGCCGTTGATGCTCACTGTGGGTTGGCTCATGGCACCATCTATCATGAGAGTGGCGCGTGAATAGCCTTTGGGCAATTTGACTGTGGTGCGGTAGTGTCCCTCGCCAATCCAGGGGAGGGCTCCAGAGCGTCCCGACTTCTCGGTTTTCTCTTTTTCGCCATTCTGCTCGATGGCAACAAACTGGAGGTCCCATTTCTTGTCAAACGGTCCGGCGATAGCCCAGTCGTGAGGCACCCTGACATCGGTCCATTCAACATTGTCGCGTGAGAACGACCATCCGTCGCTCAGCGTGAGCATCTGCCGCTGCTGTGCCGAAGTGTTGAGGACTGCGGCAACAGCAAGTGTGGTGGTAATAAATAATTTTCTCATCATACAAGTTTTTATTTTAGTAATTTGTTCATTCTTCTTTTTGCCATGACGTTGTCGGGACATAGTTGCAATGCCTTTTTGTAGTTGGCTATTGCCGCATCGCGGAATCCCTCTTTCTCGCAGTCTTTGGCGAGCGACACATATTCGACGGAGAGTTTCTTGAGGAAGTCGTCTTTCTTTTGCTGCTCCTTCTTCAGTCGCTCTATTTCTGCCTCCAGTTGGGGTATCTGCGACAGTTTGCGCCTTAGCAGTCGGCGGGCTGCGGGTTTCTCGATGTCGTAGCGACTGTGAATAGCCTTGAAAAACCAATCGAGGCAGCCTTGCATGTCGCGCTCGTCGAAAGCGCGCTTAGCCTCGGCATATTCAATGTCGGCCTTGCTTTCCTTTATAGCATTGTCATAGATTGACTGGTTGTTGTATCTATTGGCAAACTGCAACACTTCCCTGCGCACGATGACATCGCGATGTGAGAGGGGCGACTTCATACTGATGCCGTTGAGTGAGGTGCAGCGGCTTAGGGCTACATAGGTCTGGCCTCCTGCAAATGCACCTCCCGTGAAGTCGATATTGACTTGACTAAAGGTGAGACCCTGGCTCTTGTGGACGGTGATGGCCCATGCCAGTCGTAGTGGAAACTGAGTGAAGGTGCCCAATTGCTTTTCCTCTATCTTTTTCTCCTGTTCGTTGAATGTGTATTTCACATTCTCCCATTGTTCGCGTTCCACTGGATAAACGCTACAGTCCTCTGTCTCAACGCATATTACTCCATCCTCGATACTGATGTCGGTGATGCGTCCGAGGGTGCCGTTGACCCACCTCTTTTCCTTGTCGTTGCGGATAAATATAACCTGTGCACCCACCTTCACCTCCAGTTCCATCGGGGTGGGGAGGGATGACAGGGGAAACTCGCCCTGGATGTTGCCATTGAACGTGACGGAGTCGCCGGAGAGTTCGTCGAGATGCTTGCTGTTGATATAGTCAACGGTGTCGCGACGGGTGGCTAAGGTGATGCAAAGCGAAGAGTCGCCAAGGTTGAGATCTGCCCCTACACGACTGTTGAGCTTGCTGAGGTCGAGACTGTCGAAGGTGTTGGTGCGAATACGGTCGAGGATACCGATAAACTCACTGTCTTTCTGTCGATACACCTTACGCAGTTCGATAGACACAAGCGGCATCTCGTTCCACACCCTCGCATTGAAGAAATACATCGACGTATAAAATGGTTGGAGGAGTTGGCGCTCATCGTCCTTGATGACGGGTTCGAGCTGGAATGTGTCGCCCACAAGCAACAGTTGCTTGCCGCCAAAGGGTTGGCGATGGTTGCGGCAATAGATGCGCAATACTTTATCAATGAAGTCGATGATGTCGGCACGCACCATACTGATCTCGTCGATGATGATGAGTTCCACCTCGCGCAGCAGTTTGATGCGGTCGCTGCCGTATTTCAGTGTTTCACGGATGTGGCGTGCGTCGTATCGCTTGTCGGTGGGCAGAAGGGGATGGAACGGCAGATGGAAGAAACTGTGCAAGGTGACACCTCCGGCATTGATGGCAGCTATACCAGTGGGAGCCAGTACGACCGTCTTCTTCTTGGTGTTGCTTGCCACATGACGCAGAAAAGTTGATTTACCCGTCCCCGCCTTTCCTGTGAGAAAGAGCGAATGACGGGTATAGTTGATTATCTGAATGGCTTGTTGCCATTCCTTATTGTCGGTGTCGAGTTTCATTTAGAAATAGACGTCATCGTATGTAGGCTTCTTTTTCTTCTTCGTTTCTGTAGCCTCGGGTTTCTTCGGTTCGGTAGCCTCGGCAGGAGTCTTGTCTGTTGCAGGGACATTCTCATTGTGCAAATTCTCATCCTTTGAGTGATGGATGATATTGCCTTGCTCGTCATACATCACCTCAACCTCCTGCCTTGCCAGTGAATCAACAGCCACGGAGTCGGTGTCCTGACGTGAGCGGTAGTAGCTTGCACAGTTATACATCGACGAGGAAACGCTTTCGTCCTTGGGTTTGCCAAACTTGCCGTGATAGTCCTTGAAGGCGGGGTCGGAGAGCACTGACTCAAGGAAATAACCGCAGATGGGCAATGCCGTGCGGCTACCCTGACCGAGGGCTCCTGTGCGGAAGTGGATGCAGCGGTATTCGCCTCCTACCCATGCTCCTACCACCAGTTTGGGACTGACGCCTACAAACCATGCGTCGGAGTGGTTGTTGGATGTTCCGGTCTTGCCGCCAAATTCAGTGTCGTTGAATTTGCCTACATATCCCCACAGACTCATACTTGTGCCGCCTGGTTCGCGCAATCCACCTTGCAGCAGTTGCTGAACGAGATAGGCACTGCGATAGGGGATGGCCTGCTTCTGTTCGGAAGGAGCCACGAATATCTCATTGCCGTCGCGGTCGATGATACGTGTCACCAATACAGGTTCGTGGGCCTTTCCATCGTTGACGACGGTGGAGTAGGCATTGACGAGTTCAAGCAGGTTGACATCGCTCGAACCTAGTGGCAGCGATGGAGTCTTGTCGAGCTTGCTCTTGATACCCATGGCTTCGGCAGTGGCAGCAATGTTGGCAACACCACATTCCTGACCGAGTTTCACGGCAATGGAGTTGATACTCTGGGCAAATGCAGCCTTCAGTGGAAGTGAGTCGCCTGTGAAATATCCGTTGGCGTTGGTGGGTGCCCATGTCACTTCTTTATTCTGCTTCTTGTCCCACACCTTCATGCTGAAATAAGAGTCAACACGCTTGTCGCAGGGTGTGAGACCCTGATTCATAGCCTCGGTATATACAAAGAGTTTGAAGGTAGAACCTGGTTGGCGCATAGCGGTTACCTTGTCGTATTTCCACGACTTAAAGTCGATATCGCCCACCCATGCCTTTACATGTCCGTTCTGCGGTTCCATTGCAACAAATCCGCAGTGCATGAACTTCACCATATAGCGGATAGAGTCCATGGTGCTCATCTCCAACTCTACACTTCCTTTCTCATAGTCGAACACCTTCACCTTGTGAGGCTTGTTCATCCAATAATCCACCGAGTCGGGATTGTTGGGGTATTTCTCCTTGAGTTGCTTGTAGTAGGGTTGGCGCTCGGCTATGTCCTCGATGAATCCCGCAATCTCCTGATGCTTCTCGTCCTGCCAGGGATTGGTGTTGCCCCAGTGGTTCTTGAAGTTGCGCTGCACTTGCTTCATCTGCTTGATGGCGGCAGCCTCGGCATACTTCTGCATGCGGGTGTCAATGGTAGTATAGATTTTCAATCCGCTGGAATACAGGTCGTATCCATTGTCCTTGCACCAATCCTTGAGGTAGTTGGCCACTGCCTCGCGGAAATATGTTGCCTGACCGTCGTAGTTGCTCTCCACGTTATAGTTGAGAGTGATAGGTTTGAGTTTGAGGGTGTCGTAGGCGGCGTGGGTGAGATCTCCATGGTTCACCATATTATTAAGTACGGTGTTGCGGCGCTTAAGACTATTCTCGGGATTAATGCGTGGGTTATAGTATGTGGTAGCCTTGAGCATACCCACAAGGATTGCTGCCTGATCGGTGGTGAGATCCTTTGGTGTGGTGCCGAAATAGGTCTTACAAGCTGTCTTGATACCAAAGGCATTGCTACCGAAATCAACGGTGTTGGCATACATGGTGAGGATGTCGCGCTTGTCGAAGATAAACTCCAGTTTCACTGCTGTAATCCACTCCTTGCTCTTCATTATAAGAATCTTAAGGCCAGGAATGCCACCAAGAAGACCGGTGGAGTAGTTGGTGCGAACACGGAAGAGGTTCTTTGCCAACTGCTGGGTGATGGTAGATGCACCACGGGCATCATGATGGATGGCGGCGTCCTTGATGGCTGCAAACACGCCGATAAGGTCGATGCCCCTGTGATTATAGAATCGCTCGTCTTCTGTATCTACGAGAGCTTTCCAGAATTCGGGATTTACCTCCTCGTATTTCACCGGAGTGCGGTTTTCATTGAAATACTTGCCTATCATCACGCCGTCGGCACTGTATATCTCGGATGCCTGACTGCTGACGGGGTTCTTTATCTGGCTATAGCTTGGCGACTTGCCAAACAGCCATAGGAAATTGATGTCAACCGCCACTAAATACAAGATGAAAGCGACGATAAAAGAAACGAATGCAACAAGTGTCTTGGTGTACCATTTCTTTCCCTTGTACAATCCTTTGTACCACACTCCAGCCTTGTGGAGTGATTTGCCTATGAGGTGGAGGTAGTATCCTATCTTACCTCTGTTGTCTTCTGAATTCTTGACCATTCTTGTGATATATATGTCATTATTTCTTTGTTGTCATCTGCATCAAACCATCGCACCGCCGGGTCGCGCTTAAACCATGTGAGCTGTTTGCGGGCGTATCGGCGGGTATTTCCCTTGATGCGCTCCACGGCTTCGTCAAGCGGCCATATACCATCGAAATAGGCGAAGAGCTCCTTGTAGCCTACGGTGTTGAGTGCATTCTCTTGGCGATAGGGCAACAGTCGGCGCGCTTCGTCCTCAAGGCCTGCAGCCATCATTGAATCCACACGGCGGTTGATACGCTCGTAGAGCACTTCGCGCTCGCGATTGAGGGCTATCTTGACAATGGCAAAGGGGCGCTGCTTGCGCTCGCGCACACGATAGGATGTGAAGGTGTTGCCTGTCTGATGGCATATCTCAAGGGCATGCACCACACGCCGAGTGTTGTGACGATCGACAATCGCATAGTATTCGGGATCCATCAGGCGCAATTCCTCGCACAATCTCTCAAGACCCTCGCTATCAAGGCGTTGCTTCATCCATTGCCTTACATCATCGGTGATGGTGGGGATATCGTCAATGCCATTGCATACTGCATCGATATACATCATGCTGCCGCCTGTCATGAGGGCGATGTGGTCGTTGCGACCGTCAAACTCCTTTTCGAGTACATGAAGCACGTCTTGCTCGAACATCGAAGCGTTGTAATAGTCGCCCAAATGGAGATTGCCTACAAAGTAATGCTTCACCCTGCGCAATTGTTCCTCGGTGGGCGAGGCAGTGCCTATGTGCATGTCGCTGTATATCTGACGTGAGTCGGCATTGATGATTGGTATGCCATAACTCTCGGCGATATTAAGGCATAATTCGGTTTTTCCCACAGCAGTGGGGCCAGTGATTACAACGAGAGTATTCATCACCCATCAATTATCATCTAATGACGCCACGCTTGGATTTCTCGAAGAAGGAACAGATATACTCCACCTCCTTGGATTCGGGATATTTTGCACGAGCTTCCTCGATGCCTTCCTTGATAACACCCTTGGCATAGATGATGCGATAGGTATCGTGGATCATGTCGATGGTCTCGTTGCTGAAACCACGACGGCGCAGACCGATGATATTGATACCGCAGTAGCGGGTGGGTTCCTTGCCGGCAATGACGAAGGGGGGGATGTCGAGACTGAAACGGCTTCCGCCCTGAATCATTACATATCCGCCAATGTTGCAGAACTGATGGCAGAGCACTGTGGCACTGATGATGGCATTGTCGTGGACAACAACCTCGCCGGCAAACTTTGTGGAGTTGCCGATGATGCAGCCGTTGCCTACTTCGCAGTCGTGGGCAATGTGCATGTTCTCCATTAGGAGATTATTGTTGCCTACAACGGTCTTGCCCTTGCTTGCTGTGCCACGGCTGATGGTGACATTCTCACGAATACTGTTGTTGTCGCCAATCTCGCAGGTGGTTTCCTCGCCGCGGAACTTGAGGTCCTGCGGCTTGGTGCTTATACTTGCCCCGGCAAAGAACTCATTGCCGTTGCCTATTCTCGCACCCGTGTGGATGGTGACACTGTTCATGAGGTTGTTGTTGTCGCCAATCACAGTGTTCTTGTCGATATAGCAGAATGGCCCGATAATATTGTTGTCGCCAAGTTTTGCCTCGGGATGGACAAAGGCCATAGGACTAATGGTATTCATTCTTTCAGAAATTAAAAATTATCTTACTTATTCTTTACAATCTGTGCGGTGAATGTAGCCTCCGAAACGATGTGGTCGCCTACGAAGACATATCCCTTCATCGACGAAATGCCATGGCGGACAGGAGCAAGGAGGTCAACCTTGAAGAGGAGAGTGTCGCCAGGAACAACCTTTTGGCGGAACTTCACGTCGTCGATACGCATAAAATATGTTGACCAACGCTCGGGTTCCTCAAGGGTGTTGAGTACGAGCAATCCTCCACACTGTGCCATCGCCTCAATCTGAAGCACTCCCGGCATAACAGGCTCCTGGGGGAAATGACCCTGGAAGAATGGTTCGTTGCTTGTCACGTTCTTAACTCCCACAATGCTTGTGGCACCAAGTTCTATCACCTTGTCAACAAGCTGCATAGGATAGCGGTGGGGGAGAAGTTCGCGGATGCGGTTGACATCCATTATCGGAGTCTCATTTGGATCGTAGATGGGAGCCTGAATCTCGTGCTTGCGGATTTCACGGCGCATCTGACGTGCAAACTTATTGTTGATAGTATGTCCAGGACGAGTGGCGATGATACGACCCTTGATGGGTTTGCCGATAAGAGCCATGTCGCCAATGATGTCGAGGAGCTTGTGGCGTGTGCACTCATTCTCCCATACAAGAGGCTTGTGCTGGATATAACCGAGATTGTTGGCGTCGCGGTGCTCCACCTTGATCATGTCGGCCAACTGGTCGAGCTGCTCTTGTGAAATCTGCTTTTCGTAGATGACAATAGCATTGTCGAGGTCGCCGCCCTTGATGAGATTGGCCTTGAGAAGAGGCTCGATGTCACGCACAAACACGAATGTGCGGGCAGCGGCAATCTCGGTGGGGAAATTAGTCATGTTGTCGAGTGAGGCAAACTGACTGTTGATGAACTTGGAGTTGAAGGAGCACATGGCGGTGAGACTGAACTCCTCGTCGGGAAGAATTACGATGGAAGAGCCAGTGGTCTCGTCCTTCACCTCAATCTTCTTGCGGATGATGTAATAGTCCTTAGGTGCGTTCTGCTCCTCAATACCAATCTCTTGGATTTTCTCAACATACTTGATAGCGCTTCCGTCGAGGATAGGAAATTCAGGACCGTTGACCTGTATGAGACAGTTGTCGATGCCAAGGGCATAGAGGGCTGCCATACCATGCTCAATAGTAGAAACGCGCACCTCGCCCTTGCCGAGCACTGTGCCACGCTGGGTGTCGATGACATTCTCGGCAATGGCATCAATTATAGGCATGCCTTCGAGGTCGATACGCTGTATCTTATAACCATGATTTTCGGGAGCAGGATTGAAAGTCACAGTGAGACTCAGTCCTGTATGCAAGCCTTTTCCGCAAAGCGAGAAACTGCCTTTTAATGTGGTTTGTTTCATCATAATAGTTTTACTATATGTTTGTATTCTTTTAGTCTTTCTCTCTTTATAGCAGACGATTATTTCTTCTTCAGCTCTTCTATCTGCTTTTTCAAATCGTTAAGTTCCTTGTACATGTCGGGCAAACGACGGAATACGGCTTGCGACTTGAAATAGGCCTTGGGCTCCATGGGAGGTGTGCCGATGAGAGTCTGGTCGCCCTTGATATTACCGGGAACGCCCGATTGTGCACCGAGGAACACTTTGTCGCCGATAGTGATGTGACCGGCAAGACCAACCTGTCCGCCAAACATACACCACGAACCAATCTTGGTGCTGCCGGCAACGCCCACTTGGGCCGACATGACGGTGTTCTCGCCTACCTCCACATTGTGGGCTATCTGTATGAGATTATCCAGTTTCACTCCCTTGCGGATGATGGTGCTGCCCATGGTGGAGCGGTCGATACAGGTGTTGGCACCTATTTCTACGTTGTCCTCAATAGTGACAATACCAATCTGGGGAATCTTGTCGTAACCTTCGGCATTGGGGGCAAAACCGAAACCATCGGCGCCGATGACGCTGCCTGCATGGATTGTAACATTATTACCGAGTTGACAACCCTGATAGATGGTGACGTTGGGATAGATGATACAGCCTTCGCCTAATGTCACACCATCACCAATGACGGCATGGGGATAGACCTGACATCCACTGCCAATCTTGGCACCATCGCCGATAACTGCGTAAGCGCCGATATACACATCTTCGGCAACAGTGGCACTTGCGGAGATGGCTGCAGTCTTGTCGATGCCTTGCTTCTTGGGCATACTTGCAGCATATAACTGCAACAGTTTGGCAACACACTCATAGGCGTTTTTCACGCGGATGAGGGTGGCGCTCACAGGCTTTTCTAATACCACATCGTCGTTGATGAGAACGATGCTTGACTCGGTGTCATAGATATAATGCAGATATTTGGGGTTGGAAAGGAACGAAATAGCTCCTTTCTTGCCTTCTTCAATCTTCGCAAACGTGTTGACAGAGGCGAGTTCATCGCCTTCTACTTTTCCGCCGATAAACTCGGCTATTTGTTTCGCTGTAAATTCCATATACTGTCAATGTCTTGATATTATTCTGCAAATATATATAAAATATTTGTAACAACAAGACAAAATAGCAAAAAATTGATAATTTTTTTCTCTATTCCTTATTTTATTTAGGAAATATAACATATCTTGGCGAGTTCTGCCGCCATTTGCTCTTGAAGTTCCTTGGCTTTCTGAGCTGCCACCTCGGCATAATCCTCACCGTTGCTGGCATAGATAATGCCGCGTGAACTGTTGACGAGCAAACCGCAATCCTTGGTCATACCATAGCGGCACACTTCCTCAAGACTGCCGCCTTGAGCTCCCACACCGGGAACAAGAAGGAAACTCTCAGGGGCTACCTTGCGGATATCCTCGAACATCTTGCCCTGAGTGGCGCCTACCACATACATCATGTTGTCGATGTTGCCCCACTGCTGACTCTTGCGAATGACCTTCTCGAAAAGACGCTCACCTTCGGTGTCGGTGGTGAGTTGGAAGTCGTTGCTGCCCTTGTTGCTGGTGAGGGCAAGAAGAATCACCCACTTGCCGTCGTAGCCGAGGAACGGAGTGACGCTGTCTTCGCCCATATACGGAGCGACTGTGAGGGCGTCAACATCATATTCCTCAAAGAAGGTGCGGGCATACATCTTGGATGTGTTGCCGATGTCGCCGCGCTTTGCATCGGCGATGATGAAATGATTGGGGTAGTATTTGTTGAGGTAATTGATTGTCTTCTCAAAGGCAATCATACCCTTTACACCGAATGCCTCATAAAATGCCAGATTGGGTTTGTAGGCAACGCAATATGGGGCGGTGGCGTCAATAATATTCTTATTGAATGTATATATGGCATCATTGTCGTTAAGAAGATGTTGGGGAATCTTCTTAAGGTCGGTGTCGAGACCAACGCATAGAAAGCTCTTCTTGGTCTTAATCTGCTCAATAAGTTCTATTCTGTTCATATATAATTTTTTAATTCTTAATTTTTAATTCTTAATTCATGATTTCAGGCCTCTGCTCTGACTACAGTTCGGCTTCCTTCATTCGCTCGGCATTCTCTGCAACGGTGAGGGCATCAATCATGTCCTGAATATTGCCTGAGAGAAAGCCTTGAAGATCGTGGGTGGTGTAACCGATACGATGGTCGGTGACACGTCCCTGAGGAAAGTTGTATGTGCGAATCTTTGCACTGCGGTCGCCTGTGGAAACAAGAGTCTTGCGGCGACTGGCAATATCATCGATATACTTCTGATGCTCACGGTCGTAGATAAACGTGCGGAGGCGAGAAAGGGCACGCTCCTTGTTCTTGGGTTGGTCGCGTGTCTCGGTACACTCGATGAGTATCTCCTCTACCTCGCCAGTGTTGGGGTTCTTCCAGGGATATCGCAAGCGCACTCCCGACTCCACCTTGTTGACGTTCTGACCACCGGCTCCTGACGATCGGAAGGTGTCCCACTTGATGTCGCCCTCGTTGATATTAACCTCAAACTTGTCGGCTTCGGGGAGTACGGCTACTGTGGCGGCACTGGTGTGCATACGACCTTGGGTCTCTGTGGCGGGAACACGCTGCACACGGTGTACGCCCGACTCATATTTCAATATGCCATATACGCCATCACCGCTGACGGCAAAGTCGATTTCCTTATATCCTCCCACGGCTCCCTCGCTTACGCTCGTTACAGAGACATTCCATCCCTTGGAGTCGCAGTATTTCTTGTACATCGCAAACAAGTCGCCGGCAAACAAGGCGGCTTCGTCGCCACCGGCACCAGCGCGGATTTCCATCTGAACATTCTTGCCATCCTCGGGGTCCTTGGGCACAAGGGCTATCTTTATCTCTTCCTCAATCTTGGGTTGAAGAGCTTCATTGTCAGCCAATTCCTCACGAGCCATTTCCTTCATCTCTGGGTCGCTCTCGTTGGCGAGAATATCCTTTGCCTCCTTGATGGAGTTGATGCACGAAATGTATCTCTTTCGAGCGTCCATAATGTCGCTCAAGTCCTTGTATTCGCGCGTCAGTTTCACAAAGCGGTCTTGGTCGGCTATCACCGAGGGGTCGGTAATCAGAGTTGATACCTCCTCAAATCGGCTCACCAATCCTTCAAGTTTCTGTAATATGCTGTTGTTCTCAATCATTTATCGAAGAACTTTAATTATTTATTCCTTTAATTATTTCGATATCAATCGTAGTCAAATGTTCCGTATTCCGACTTGATGGTGAGGCTCTTCTTGCCTTCCTCGATGTGACCAACTACCTGTGCGTCGATATTGAACGAACGAGATATGTCGATAACATTTTGGGCATTCTCGGGAGACAGGTAGATTTCCATGCGATGACCCATATTGAATACCTTGTACATCTCCTTCCAGTCGGTGCCGCTCTCATCGTGAATGGCGCGGAACAGTGGAGGAATGGGGAACATGTTGTCCTTGATGACACGACAGTTGTCGCCAACGAAGTGGAGAACCTTGGTCTGTGCACCACCTGTGCAATGAACCATTCCGTGAATGTCGCTGCGCATCTCGTCGAGCATCTTCTTGATGACAGGAGCGTAGGTGCGGGTGGGCGAGAGTACAAGTTGGCCGGCATTTACGGGTGAACCCTCGACAGCCTGGTCGAGACGATACGAACCGCTATATACCAGTTCGTCGGGCACTGCATGGTCATAGGTCTCGGGATATTTCTCTGCAAGATACTTAGAGAAAACATCGTGACGGGCGGAAGTCAAACCGTTGCTGCCCATTCCACCGTTGTATCTTGACTCGTAGGTGGCCTGTCCGCATGAAGAAAGACCGACAATCACATCACCAGGACGGATGTTGGCATTGTCGATAACATCACTGCGCTTCATACGACATGTGACGGTGGAGTCAACAATGATAGTCCTCACGAGGTCGCCAACATCTGCAGTCTCACCGCCTGTGGCATAGATGCCCACGCCCATGTCGCGCATTTGCTGAAGGAGTTCGTCGGTACCGTTGATAATAGCAGAAATCACCTCGCCCGGAACAAGCATCTTGTTGCGTCCGATGGTGCTTGAGACAAGGATGTTGTCAACAGCTCCTACGCATAGCAGGTCGTCGGTGTTCATGATAAGTGCGTCCTGGGCAATACCTTTCCATACACTCAGGTCGCCTGTTTCCTTCCAATAAGCATAGGCTAACGAAGATTTAGTACCGGCGCCATCGGCATGCATGATATTACAATACTCAGGGTCGCCACCCAATATGTCGGGGATAATTTTGCAGAATGCCTGTGGGAATATTCCTTTATCAATATTTTTAATGGCATTGTGAACATCTTCCTTGGCGGCACTTACACCGCGCATCATATAACGGTTGGAGTTCATATTCTTTCTTTTTTCTTATGTTGCTTAGTTATTATTCCAAAAATCCCAACTTGCAAAGGCTTGCAGAAGAAGCATTTCAAGACCATTGCATGTACTTGCTCCTTGTTCCTTGCCTTTCTTGAGGAAGAGAGTCTCGTCGGGGTTGTAGATAAGGTCGTAGAGGAGATTGCGGCTATCCATTGCCTCGTAGGGCAGTTGGGGACATTCCTCAACATGAGGATACATGCCGCAGGGAGTGCAGTTGACGATGACATTGTATTCCTTGACAATGTCGGGAGTGACGTCGGAATACTGGATTGTGCCAGGACGCTCGTAGCGACTGACAAATACGGTTTCGAGGCCAAGGCTCTTGAGACCGAAGTCGATTGCCTTGGAAGCACCTCCTGTTCCAAGAATGAGTGCTTTCTTGTGATAGTTTTCCAATTGGGGATGAATGCTTTGAGTGAAACCGATGACATCTGAGTTGTAACCCTTGAGGGTGGTCTCGCCTCCATGGTGCTCCACCTTGATGACATTGACAGCGCCGATGGCCCTTGCCTCGGGACTGATGTTGTCGAGGTAGGAGATGACCTTCTCCTTGTAGGGTATGGTCACATTGAGTCCACGCAACTCGGGATTGGATTCGATAATCTCAAGCAACGAGTCAATGTTTGCAATCTCGTAGTTTTCATACACGGCATCCATGTTTTCATCACTAAACTTCTGGTTGAAGTAGCTCTTTGAGAATGAATGACCTAAAGGATAGCCTATCAAACCGTATTTTTCCATAACCTATATATATAATAATGTGTAACTATTTTGTAGCAATATAAAGTGTACATATGCCAAATGTCAGTCGGCGGAATGATGCATCCGAAAAACCTGCCTTGGCAAGGATGTCCATCATGCGCTCGCCCTGGGGGAAAGCCTCAATGGTGGCTGTGAGATATCCATAGGCACTCGTGTCCTTGGAAATCATGCGGCCTACAAACGGAAGAACTGTATTGGAATATATCCTGAACAGCTGCTTCATCGGGAATACGACTGGTTCGGTGAGTTCCACAATACAGAGATGTCCGCCCTTCTTGAGAACACGGCACATCTCGCGGAGACCTTTGTCGAGATCGGGAAAATTGCGAATGCCAAACGCTGCTGTTACAGCATCGAAGGTGTTGTCGGCAAATGTCAGTTGCATACAGTCTTCCTTGGCAAATGATATCACGGAGTCGAGACCGAGGTCCTTTACTTTCTTCCTGCCCACTTCCATCATGCCTTCTGAGATGTCGCACCCCACAAGGCTATCAGGACGCAACATTTGGGCAGAAAGAATGGCGAAGTCGCCAGTGCCCGTGGCTACGTCGAGTATCTTGTGCGGACTGTAGGGAGATATTGCCTTTATGGCCTTACGTCTCCATCCCTTGTCGATGTTCCAAGACAACTGGTGGTTAAGTCGGTCGTAGGTGGGGGCGATGGTGTCAAACATCTTCTCCACCTGTTCAGACTTGTCGCCAATGTTGTCGTATGGCTTTATTTTTTCCTGGTCGTACATAATATTGCGTGCAAAATTACAACATTTTTTTCTAATAGACGAATAATTTTTTAGAAAAATTACAATAATCCCTTAGTACTCGGTAATTCGTAGTGGTAAATGTCTCTTTTTACAGCCATCTTCAGACTGCGGGCCAGTGCCTTGAAGATTCCTTCTATCTTGTGATGCTCGTTGTCTCCTTCGGCCTTGATGTTGAGGTTCATGCGGGCTGAGTCGCTGAGACTCTTGAAGAAATGCAGGAACATCTCGGTGGGCATTTCTCCTATTTTTTCTCTGTGAAACTCGGCTTCCCACACGAGCCATGGACGCCCTCCAAAGTCGAGTGCCACTTGGCACAGACAGTCGTCCATCGGAAGGGAATAGCCATATCTCTCAATTCCTCGCTTGTCGCCAAGTGCCTTGAGGATACATTCGCCCAAGGCAAGGGCGGTGTCCTCTATGGTGTGGTGCTCGTCAACATGAAGGTCGCCCTGGGTGTGCACCATAAGGTCCATCATTCCGTGCTTGCCTATCTGCTCAAGCATGTGGTCGAAGAATCCAAGACCAGTGGAGATGTCGCACTTGCCGGTACCATCGAGGTTGATGCTTACATGGATGTCGGTTTCCTTGGTAGTTCTTTTCACCTCTGCCGTGCGCTCTCCGGCAAAGAGGAGTTCGGCTATCTTGTCCCATGTCATACCGTCCTTACCTAATATCAGCGACTTGCATCCGATGTTTTCGGCAAATTGCCTGTCGGTATCGCGGTCGCCGATGACATAACTGCCTGCAATGTCATATTCGGGATTGTTGATATACTTCTGCACAAGACCTGTATTAGGTTTGCGAGTGGGAGCATTGTCCTCAGGGAAATGCGGGTCGATGAGTATCTCGTCGAAAGTGATTCCCTCGCCTTCAAAGGTTTGGAGAATGAAGTTGTGTACAGGCCAGAATGTATCTTCGGGGAACGACTCTGTTCCCAATCCGTCCTGATTGGACACCATTACAAATTCAAAGTCAAGCTTTGAACGGATAAAACTAAGGTTGCGGAATACGCCCCTTGTAAACTTCAATTTCTCGAAAGCATCAATCTGCTCGTCTGCGGGTTCCTCGATGAGAGTCCCGTCGCGGTCAATAAACAATATCTTTTTCATTTGATTCATAAGTTACATAATAAACATATAATATGGAAAGTCGGATATATCCCTGGATTATTCCGGCAATGAACATTACGAAAGCCGTCATTGGGATGGAATAGGAGGGCATGCCGATGGGGTCGTCGAACAGCACACCCATATTTGCCTGCACATTGGCAAGACAAAGAACATTGGCGGGAAGAAGTATTATTCCGGATAATACGCCTGAAATGATTGTGGTGATGAGTATCACAACAAACCATTTGCCCCAATGCTTGAATCCTTTCTTATAGGAAGGCCAAAGATTTTTCCAGTATTTGCGCTCGGGATTGTAGAGATAGCTAAAAAGGCTTTGCATTAAGGGGAGGGCAAGTAATGCTCCGATGCCAAATGTTACTATCGTCAACGGTAATGCCACGAGCAGTGTTGAGAGGAAAGACTTGGCTGTGCGCCATTTCCCAACGTTAAGACCTTGGGCATAAAGTATGAGTTCGGCTATCGCTCCTGCAATGATTGCTGCTAAAGTGATGGCGAAAATCATGATGTAGTCGGAAACAACAGTGCCAATAGACTGCGGATTGACAAACACGCTGAGGTTGAGCCTCGGATAATAAATCACCAATATGGTCGCTAATGTGCTGAAACACAAACCATAAGCAATCGCGGCAATCCACGAGCGCTTGGCGATGCTGCGAAATTCCGACATGTAAAGATGATAGCCAGTGCGTATGCACGAACGGCTACTTCTGCTCTTTGACAGAGCCTCTGAATTGCTTTTTTCCATTGTTTAATCCTTAATTATTTCTAACAATGTGCAAAGATAAGAATTTTTTTTGTAACTTTGCATCATAATTTACACTAATTATGAAAATATTGAAGTGGGGCTTCATCGGATGCGGTGAAGTGACAGAGAAAAAAAGTGGTCCGGCATTCAGTGAAGTGCCAGGTTCAAGCGTTGAGGCAGTGATGAGTCGCAGCGAGGAAAAAGCGCGTAGTTATGCCGAAAGGCATGGGATAAAAAAGTGGTACACCGATGCTCAGGAACTCATTGACGATCCTGATGTCAATGCCATATATATTGCTACTCCTCCGTCGAGTCATGCCACATTTGCCATCATGGCAATGAGAGCCGGCAAACCGGTGTATGTGGAGAAACCATTGGCTGCGTCATACGATGACTGCGCAAGAGTGAATCGCGTGAGTGAGCAAACTCACGTGCCGTGTTTCGTGGCATATTATCGCAGGTATCTGCCATATTTCCAGAAGGTGAAGAATATCATAAGCGAAAAAGTAATTGGTGATATAGTGAGTGTGCAGATTAGATTTGCCGTCCCTCCGCGTGATCTTGATTACAATCATCCGGAAAATCTGCCGTGGCGACTGCAACCGGATATTGCTGGCGGAGGATATTTCTATGACTTGGCACCACATCAGTTGGATTTGCTGCAAGATATATTTGGAGTGATAATTGATGCGTATGGCATTTGTTCCAACCGTGCAGGATTGTATCAGGTGGAAGATTCTGTCAGTGCATGCTTTAAATTCGAAAATGGATTGTCGGGAAGCGGATCATGGTGTTTTGTCGCATATGAGAGTGCTAAGGAAGACCGAATAGAGGTAGTCGGAACAAAGGGACAGTTGAGTTTCTCTGTATTTACGTATGAACCGATCAACCTGATAACATCTGAGGGTAGTCAGTCAATAGTTGTGCCTAATCCTCCTTATGTGCAGTATCCTCTTATCAAAAGTGTGATAGAGCACTTGCAAGGACTGAATGTTTGTACATGCACGAGTATATCCGCCACTCCAGTGAACTGGGCAATGGACAGAATATTGGGGAAATTTTAATTAGGGATTAGGAATTAGAGATGAGAAGTGTATTGATTGGATGGTTTTTATTATTCTGTGCCGTTGTCTCCTTTGCCGAAGACAAGGGTAAGGTGGTTATTGACTCTATTCCTCATCTCAATGTAAATCTCAACAATCCCGAATTAGGTGTAATAAGAAAAACTGTCAGGGGATTCGGTGCGATTGACACCAACTATGTGGAACCACAGCACTATAACTGGGCGTTCATGATACAAAACACATATAACTATGACGTCTATAGACTAAGTAGTGCATTCGGACAGGAAATATATTTATCTCCCGACGTATTGTTCAGAATAGGACCATATTTCGGTTGGAGATGGATTTTCCTGGGCACGACCTTTGAACTTAAAAATATTGGAGTTGATAATAATTCATTGAAAAAGGAGTTCACACTCAGTTTATATAGTGCGCAAATAGGTGTTGACTTGTATTATCGTCGTACTGGTAATGATTATAAGATAAGAAAGGCAAATTTGGGTGATGACGATTTAAACCGCAAGCTGCGTGATATTCCGTTTGACGGACTTAATGTGGGCATCACAGGACTGAATGTGTATTACATATTTAATCACAATAGATTTTCATATCCTTCGGTATTTGCACAGAGTACTTGCCAGAAAATCAGTTGCGGTTCGTGGATGGCAGGATTGGGATATACCCATCATAATCTTAAATTTGATCATGAAAAGCTGAAGAATGTTGTTGAGCAAGCTACAAACCAAGAAATACAAATCGACAGTTCGCTGATGTTCAACACTCTGAAATACAATGATTTTAATATTTCTGTGGGATATGGATATAATTGGGTGTTTGCACGGAAGTGGGTGCTCGGGGCTAGTTTGTCATTGGCTTTGGCATACAAGTGGTCGAGTGGTGATACCGACAAACCTGCCGATGAGTTCTCATTCGAGAACATAAACTTGGATGGAGTGGGGCGATTAGGTATAGTGTGGAACGATACCAAGTGGTATTTTGGTGCCAATGCTGTCATGCATAGTTATAATTACAAGAAATCTCGATTTGCGGCAAACAATTTTTTTGGCAGTCTGAATATATATTGCGGATTTAATTTTGCATTGAAGAAATCATATCGGAAAAAATGAGGTATTGCATATTGATCATATTGAGTTTGTTGCCTTATGTGAACACTATGGCACAAAAAAGGCAAACGGCCGACAGTCTGAATGTTGCGGGTTGGCTAAACGAGGCGCGCAAGCAATCTTCATCCACTTGCCTGCCTGTGTTCTTTGCCGAGAAGTTTTTGGGGAGACCTTATGTAGCACATACATTAGAAGTAAACGACAGGGAACAACTAGTGGTGAATACTCGACAACTCGACTGCACGACTCTTGTGGAAAATGTTGTGGCATTGACTTGTGCAATCAAAAGAGGAAAAGGAACATATAAGGATTACCTGTATTACTTATATATAATAAGGTATAGAAAAGGCCGCAACGCAGGATATGTATCCAGATTGCATTATTTTTCAGAATGGATAGATGATAACACAGAAAAGGGTATCGTAGAGGAAAGACAATGGCCAAATCCCCCGTTTTCAGCCGTACAGACTGTTAGGTTGGGATATATGAGCAGTCATCCTGCGAGTTATAAGGCTCTGCGAAACAATCCGGCTCTTGTGGATGAGATATATAAAACAGAACAGAATTATTTAAATAGAAAATACAGATATATCCCGAAGTCGGCTGTGAAGAATACCGCCGCAATGAGAAAGGCTGTGAACAATGGTGACATCATTGCAATCACATGCAAAAAGAAGGGACTCGACATAGCTCATTTAGGCATTGCCGTGTGGAAGAAAGACGGACTTCATCTGCTCAATGCTTCGCAAATCCACAAGAAGGTTGTATTGGAGCCGATGACTCTCGGAAAGTATCTGTCGAAACATCCGTCGCATACAGGAATAAGAATTATAAAAATAATATAAACAGAAAAGTTATGGAATTACCAGATTTTATGAGTTTTGCCAACAAGTTCTCACCTTCAGACTTTGTCGATAAGGTGGCTCGTATTGCCAAGCGAGCTGGCGCAAAATTGGTTTATGCTGCGTTGATATTATACTATACGCTGCAGAGTGACAAAGTGTCAAAAGCTGACAAGGCTTTGATTGTGGGAGCATTAGGATATATGATAAGTCCGTTGGACGCTGTGCCTGATGCCATACCAATCGTCGGACTTACAGATGACCTTGCGGTACTTTTGTATGTATTGAAAAAAGTGTGGGTAAATGTTGAACCCGAAATTAAGGACAAGGCACGCGCACGTCTGTCAAAGTGGTTTGATGAAGATGAAATAACGGAGATTGATGACTTGAAATTCTAAGTCTGACAGAATCTAAGGTTTATTAATATGTACATCCGGATGTAATATTGCATCCGGATGTTCATTTTAGAATGGCGCAGAACCATTATCACTTGGAGCAAACGGAGCATCCTCACTTGAAGGCATGAAGTCGCCTCCATTCATTTTCGAACCGATAATCTCACCTCCGCCAATTGCAGGACTGTTTATGTTGTTGCCGGCTGACTCTGGATTTTCGAATCGTGTAAACTCTCCACGGAAGTTAAGAAGAACATCACCCGTAGCGCCTTTTCGGTGCTTGGCTATGATAATCTGGGCCATACCATGAAGGTCTCTTCCGTTTTCGTCTTGATAGATATGGTAGTATTCCGGTCTATGCACAAAGAGAACCATGTCGGCATCTTGCTCGATAGCTCCCGACTCACGAAGGTCGCTAAGTTGAGGGCGTTTTCCCTCAAGGCCTTCACGTGATTCCACACCACGGTTGAGCTGACTTAGGGCAAGGATTGGAATATCGAGTTCCTTGGCAATCTGCTTGAGAGAACGAGATATGGTTGACACTTCTTCCTGACGGCTGCTGAATCTCATACCATTGGCATTCATAAGCTGGAGATAGTCTATCATTATGATCTTCACTCCATGGTCGCGCACTAACCGGCGTGCTTTTGTGCGAAGTTCGAAAACCGAAAGTCCTGGTGTGTCGTCAACATATAAAGGAGAGCCGATAAGATTGTTAAGACGTTTGTCGAGTCGCTCCCATTCGTCGGGTTTTAATTGTCCGTTCAAAATCTTGCTACCCTGAATCTCGCAGCAATTGGAGATAAGACGGTTGACGAGTTGCACATTGCTCATTTCTAGAGAGAAGAATGCCATCGGAACTTTGTAGTCGGCAGCAATATTCTTCGCCATAGAAAGAGCAAACGAAGTCTTTCCCATTGCCGGACGTCCAGCAATGATGACAAGGTCGCTGGCTTGCCATCCACTGGTAATATTGTCGAGCTTGTGATAACCAGTTGGCACACCGGTAAGACCATCTTTATTGGCAGCGGCTTTTTGTATTACCTCAACCGCATTTGATATTACTGGGTCAATCTGGGTATAGTCTTTCTTCATGTTGCGGCGTGAAAGTTCGAAGAGTGAACCTTCTGCCTCTTGCATCAAGTCGTCAATATCCATCGACCCGTCGAAAGCCTTTGTCTCTATCTCACTGGCGAAAGAGATCAGTTGGCGTGCAAGAAACTTATGCGCAATGATTCGGGCATGGTATTCGATGTTTGCCGACGAGGCTACCTTGTTCGACAAATCGGCTATATATATAGCGCCTCCCACTTTGTCGAGGTTGCCTTGTCGTTCCAACTCATCAGTTACAGTTAATACGTCAACGGGTTTTTCAGCCATACTCAAATCGCGAATGGCTGAATATATCAGTTGGTTGCGCTGTTCATAAAAACTATCAGGAGATAAAATTTCACATACCACGGCATAGGCGTCGCGGTCGTTCATGAGTGCGCCCAATACAGCCCTTTCCACTTCGAGAGCCTGTGGTTGAAGATGGGCGTATGTAGTGTTGTCAATGCTTTTTTTTGCCATATTATTCTGATTTTGGTTGCAAAAGTACAAAAAATCTCCATAAAACTTTCATAATTCAGGAGAATTAATTAATTTTGCAATAAAAAAGAGTGACTATGATAAATTTCCCTATTGCAAAAATCAATCTTGGACTCAATGTTGTGAGTAAGAGAGAGGATGGTTACCATAACCTGGAAACCGTTTTTTATCCTGTGCCTATCAAGGATGCACTTGAGGTTTTACCTATGCACGAAGGATTTCCGTCTGACGTGAGATGTGACTTGAAGGTGACTAATCTTTTCATCGATGGTGACGAGCAGAAAAACCTTGTTGTCAAGGCATACAATATGATTGCCCAGGACTATGATCTACCGAGAGTGCATGTACATCTTTACAAGCATATACCAACACAGGCAGGAATGGGTGGCGGTTCGAGCGACTGTGCCTATATGATTAGGCTGCTTAACGAAATGTTTTCGTTGGGAATGTCTGATGATAAAATGATTGGATATGCGGCTCGTTTAGGGGCCGATTGTGCCTTCTTCATTAACTCGCTACCTGCGTATGCAGAAGGAATAGGAGAGAAGTTACAACCGATTTCTCTCGATTTGAGTGGATACAAGATGTTGGTGGTCAGACCGAATATTCCCGTTTCAACCAAGGAGGCTTTTTCGTTGATTACTCCTCAGATACCGAAAAAGAACTGCTTGGATGTAGTTATGCAACCGATAGAGACATGGAAAGACGAACTCATTAATGACTTCGAACGTAGTGTGTTTGCCATTCATCCGGAAATCGGAATGTTGAAGGATAAAATGTACGAGCAAGGTGCTGTGTATGCAGCGATGAGTGGAAGCGGAAGCAGTGTGTTCGGATTGTTCCATGATACTCCCGACGAAAAATCATTCGTGGGATGTATGGATGAACTCACTGTTTTTACTGTCGATATGTCTGATATTTGATATCATCTTCCATGTAAGGCGCGGGAGATACGTGATGAGTCGCAAGATACTACCATTGCGCATCTTCCGCGGTATTGCAATTAACAATGACAATGCTGTCAATCCAAAAAGCAGCCACCATTTGTATGCCCATGTCATGGCTACTACAGACATAATAATCGACCATGCAAATGTGCCCACTATGAGCATTGAGCGTGGAATGAGCATTTGCTGAATGGTTTTGTCTATATAGTTGATGTTAAAATGCAGAATGGCCATAGGCAGATTTTCCATCATGCTGAGCCAGCAATTCAATTGTGCCGACATCCATCTTTGGCGCTGACGCTTGAAATTTTCCTCATTGCCTACCTTTTCGTCAAAGACATCAATACATTCCACATATTTGATAAATATGCGCTCTTTTATTAGCATCTTCTCTATTTCCCTGTCTTCACCGGCTGTGGATAGTTGGTGAACATGCGATTTAAACCATTGAAAGTCGAAGCACATTCCAGAGCCGATAAGAGCCGAAGACAATCCAATGTTATTATGTCCTTTGCGGAAGAGTGAATTGTTGATTTCCTCACTGACTCCGTCAAGTTGAGCAATCTTGTTGTCGGCATTCTTTGCGCACCTATGGCATTGAATTGCACAGAATCCATTGTTGCATATTTCATTCAGTTTGTTAAGAAAATCATGGTTGACAATATTGTCGGCATCCAGGATGACAATATTGTCGAAATCGTCATTCGTGTTGTCAAATGCAAATTGCAGTGCCTTTGCCTTTGAACTTTTCTCAAATTGCGGTTGGAGTAGGGTAATCGGCAATTCTGACAATTTGGCATTTGTTTCCTTACTCATGTGGTCGGATACAACAATCACTGAGAACTTGTCCTTCGGATATTCCTGTTCGATGAATGACGTTATAGTTCGATGTATGACCTTATCTTCTCCATACGCCGGGAATATGATTAGAAATCGCCTTTGTCCATTATTATTGATGCTCTTCTTTTTTATATTAGAATGTATAGGTCCAAGTGCATAAGTTATCGCGTAGAAAAATATATATCCTACGGAGAATGCTGCAATGCACCATAACGTTATGTCAATGACGTGAACGACGACCCAAACCATTTAGATGAAGAATAGATAGAATGACAGAGAAAGGAAGTTTGATGAATGCCTTATCCCAACGTTTATCTACAAGATAGTCGGGCGTGGCGATGGCAAATACCAATAGTATTATAGCTGCTGTTATCCACCATTTTATAGCCAACGACATGTATATGAATGGCAAGGCGACACTCATAAAGAAGATTATTCCCATCATCAGTGTGCGGGGCAGAAGCATCCATTGCAGGATTTTGTCCACCAAATCATATTGCTTGTTGTAGATGCCGGCTGGCAAGTATTTGATATTCTTTATGATAGAATGGAACTGAGTGGATAGCCAGCGCCCTCTTTGCTTCTTGAAATCGTTGGTTGTCCTAACCTTCTCGTCGAATACGAAAATATTGTCGAAATAGTCAACGAATATATGCTGGCGCATAAGAAGAGCCTCAAGTTCCTTGTCTTCATACGCTGCCTTGGTCTTTCCGATATTGTCCTTAAACCAATTGTAATTGAATGCCATTCCCGAGCCACTCAACGCCGAAGGCAATCCCAAAGAGATGTGTCCGAGTCGGAATACCGTATTGTTGATTTCTTCAAATGTAGCGTCAAGAATAGCTGTGGAAGTGTCGCGGTTCTTTGACACACGATGGGCTTGAATAGCCTTGGTTCCTGCAGATTCATACGCATTATTAATATCCTCAAGGAATTCTGGCAATACGATATTGTCGGCATCAAGAACCACGGCAATGTCGTAGATCTTGAATTGAGGAAGATTGTTAATGGCATATTGCAATGCTTTTCCTTTGGTACTCTTTTTGAAATTCGGTGTAAGAAGAGTGATGGGATATTGTGCCAATTTGAAATTGGTCATTTCTTTTTGATGGTCAGAGATAACGACAACGTCAAAAAGGCGCTGAGGATACATTTGTCCTAAAACAGAATTTACTGTTCTTTCTATAACATCGTCGCACTTGTAGGATGGAATAAGGACAATAATTCTATTTTGCCTCTTGGATTTAACAATTTTTGTTCCTCTTTTCATCTGTGAAGCAACGACAAACACAGTGAAATAGGCGACTGTCGCTGCGACAGCCACGAACAATAATCCATCAATAATATATAAAATCCACCAAAAATCCATATCTTCAATTTTTTATGAAATCAATAATACCATTAATAGTAGCTTGCGCAAGTTTTATTTTGCCGCACAGCGTATTTTTTATTATGTCTATTGCTCCTACGATGCATATTAAGTATATATATGACAATAATCTGAATTGTTCTGAATTCCTTTTTATAAAGATAAGCCTATTGCGAGTGAGATAATAAGTCTTTAGTGGACTGTTTGCTCCAGTGCTTTGGCTTTCTTTGTGATATATTGTGGCAGATGGCTCATACCATATTTGGTATCCATTGCGCTTCATCATCATCGACCAGTCCATTTCTTCATAATACAGGAAATAACATTCCGGCATTAGTCCTACTTTGTCAATCGTCTCTTTCCTTACCAGCATGGCTGCACCATGAGCAAATGCTGTAGGACCAGGAGTGTCGTATTGTCCATTGTCGGGCTCATCATATCCGATGCCTCGATTGCGGCAAGTGATACGTGACATTGGAGTGAATCCTGCATATTGAATATGTTGTTCGCCATAATAGAATCGAATTTTAGGGCACATTATTCCTATGTGTTCCATTGACTCCATACGCATTACCAACTTATCGATGTCTTCCATATTTACCTCTGTATCGTTGTTGACGAAAAAGAGGTATTTCCCGACAGCGTGCTTTATGCCAAGATTGTTTCCACCTGCAAAACCTAAGTTTTTCTCACTGCGTATGCATCTCACATCTGGATATCTGTACGTAATCACCTCGGCTTCGTTATTCGCGGAGCCGTTATCTACCACAATCACCTCTGTGTCAGCGGGATTGAAGGTCAGATGGTCAAGCAGCGCGCATGTGTCATGCAGTCCGTTGTAGTTGACCGTTATTACAGAGAGCCTATACTCTTGATGCACGTTTCTTCTCCAGTTTTAGTCTGCGACGTTCTTCTTGTTCAGCAAGCAGTTTTGCCTCCCAATCATTCCATTCGTTTTCTATGTATGGTAGCAGATATACAGTTGCAAGTCCACCATAGTAGATGAGCACGTTGGGGAACTGCATTAATATCTGGTTGGCATATCCACCGAGATGCATTCCTATAAATGCAGCTGTGTAAGCAGCTCCCACTCCTCGAATAGAAATATTTTTTAGTCGGAAAAAAACTATCCAACAAGCACCAAGAAACATCACTGCATTCAGGATGCAGAAGACTGTGATTCCCACTACTCCAGTTCTTACCCATATATACACATACTCTGAGTCGGGCGGCACTTGCGTAATCAGTTTAAACTTGTTGAATGCCGGCACGTCGCTACTTTCCAGTCCTATTCCCACTCCCCAAGGCGCATCTACCATGTATTTCCTCAGAGTTGCCTTGTTTTGTTCACGCACTCCCAATGATGCGTCATTCTTGTCGAAGGCAGTACGCATACGACGTATATTCTGGTTACCGTCGCCAATCTTAGTGAAAGCGAGGATATACAAGAATACAAGGAACAGGGCACTGACAGAGAGAATGATTCTTTTGTTTTTGCTCAGCACGATGAACACCAAAATCGTTGCAATGAAACAGAAAAGGGCAGTACGTGTACCAGAACCGAAGAATGCCCATATACCGATGCATCCAGCGATAGCAAAGAAAATCCTTATCCTTGTCACCTTCATCGTTATAGCGATTATCAGAAAAGCAGCAGATGCCACTGCGGTGTGAATACCGAAGTTAGCGGCATCGGTGAAGCAAGAGAAATATCTTAACTTACCTCCCATGATATGAGCAGGCGAACTCCATAGGAATCTTGATTCCGCTTCCGTCAATCCGATATTCTTTTGTTTCCATAGCCAGATGGCTGCAAAAATGATGAATACAGCCCAAATAAAGAGCAAGGTCATTATTTTCTTCGGTGTGTCGATAAATAGTGTCGTCACCACAAACGCATAAAGAATTTGCATTGACATAAGTCGTGCACCAGTGTACCATCGATAGACGTCAATTCCCAATCCACATTGATCGTTGAATATCTCAATGCAACAGAAAAGCACCCACAAGATTGCACACAAGAACATCAGATTAATCAAGCGTGAGAGATGGAATCTCCAATGGTCGATAATCACCATACCGATGAGCATCAATTCGAATAGTTCGTTGATCATCGAAACTGGTACCGGAAGATGGAAATGACGCTCGATGAACATGATTATGGTATTGACGATGAACAAAGTATAGAACATCGCCATCTTCTTGCTGAACAGGAAATATCCAACGAGCGCGATTGCAGGTATGCATATCACAGCAACAAACGCACTATATCCACTACTCATGAAATTGAGTATGGCTATAGAGAAAAGGAGAAAGAGTAGGATAGCTCTTCCTCCATTTCCTTTTGAGTATGTTGTTACAGTATTGCTATTATCCATTATAATTTGGTATGACTATTTTCTGTTGCAGTAAGACCCATCTGCGACAGGCGATATACGAAGTTGTTGAACTTTGTATAAGGCGGCAGTTGGCCAACAAACTCCTCAACGGCATAGCGTTGTGACTCCGTGAGATACATGAATAGGCTGTCCTTGTTTTCCAGTTGTGACTGAAGTTCCTTCAATGCTTTCTGGTCAACATCCTTCCAAGTGCGGTTGGCGCGTGTTACGAGCAGGTTGACAGTGCCCAAGTTCAGCAGTGCCGACGGAATTGAATGTTCATTGAGGTTAGGATACTCAATAATAGCTATTTCGTCTGGCAGAAGATCCGGGCAAAGGTCCTTGATACTCTTGCTCATGATGTATCTGCTGTCGTCAGCCAGGAAGTCCTCGTCGTATGTCAGTTTTCTCACTTGCAGTCCAAGTGTAATCCAATAGTTTTCAAGTTCCTGTGCCAAGTAGCTCTTTCCGTTACCGCCATCCGTAGAGATGAGGTTAAGCACATTCTGCTGTCCAGTCTTGAAATGTGGCAACAGAGCCTTGCTGAGCTGTCGCAGTGACATATCGGCGATAGTCTTGTTGAATCTGCGATAGCGAAGGTTGCTTTCCTTGGGGAAGCATCCGATGACAGGAATCTTCGTGATTCTCTCCGAACGCATACGGTCGCGCAATGTGCGGTCGAGCAGTTCGATGAGCAGGAAGTAAATAGCAGTCATAACGAATGTCAGCAAGTATGCACCCAACAATATCATCAGGCGATTAGTTGGCAATGCGTTGAGTGGGAACATTGGCGGGTTGAGCACGCGCAATGTAGCCGTAGTCATCTGGAGATTGCGCTGTCGCAGGCGAGCTGCATTCAGTGCTTTCAGCATTTCCATATAGTTGCTCTCCACGAAACCGATGTGGCGGTCTTTTCTGTCGAGTGTTGCTCCGATAGGAGAGAAATAGAGGAACTGTCGGTCGATGCTCTGTCGCATTATGTCCTGCGCAGTCATCTTTGCCTTGGTTTTCTCCAAGAGAAGCACTTGTTCCACCCAATTTTCGAGCAAGGTGTTAGCTCTTACTCCATTCTCAGTTGAGAAACTTCCAGCCTCGATGTCCCTTGTCAAATCCCTTACGCTTTCAGTTGTAGCTCTCAAGTCCTTTTGAGCTTTGGCGAGCTCGTTTTGCGACTCGGCATTATTACCGCCGCCTTCGCTCGACATAAGTTGAAGGTTGGATATTCTTGACTGAATTCTTGATATGTCGCGCACCTTGTCAGTAAACTGCTTGTTGGCGCGTATTGCCTTAGCACGCTCACCTAATTGTCTTTCTAGCCAATCCATCAAAGCCTTTGTAGTGGTGTAGTCCATAAGAAGTGTGTTGTCCGACAGCTGTTGTCCAGCCTCAAGACTAGCCAATTGCTTAGTTTGCTCACCATAGTTGATGATACGCTTCTCAATATTATAATTAATGAGGTCATCCTCAGCATTGCAGAGAATCTTGTAAAGACGTGCCACCTCTTTCTCGAAGAACTTGATGACGTTGTTGGTTTCACCGAATCTGAGTTGCTGATATTGTCGTGCAAACACATCATTCAGAATGTCAAGCGTATTGTATGCAATACCAGCGTCGTTGGCGCTATATCCGATATTGATAATATCACTCATAGCGAACTGTGTAACTTTGAGTTTTGACGAGATATTATTCAATCCGAAATAAGGATGATAGTTAGTCAATCCGAATATGAAGTTGTCTTGTGTAGGCTTTTCATAAGCGCGCAAGTTTGAGTATGTCGCAGCTTCACTATTTCTGTTGATAAGTCCCTTAACCTCAGCAGGAACCGAAGCGTTAAGCTGCTTGAAATGTTCAGCCGAGATATAGTTGTTGTCCTTATTCTCATTACCATACATCATACAACGCGCGAACAGTCTGAGTGACACTTCGTGCAGCGTATTGTCTGTAGTGATAATGAGCATAAGGTTGTTAATATTTGTCTGGGAATTACCTCCAGCAATACCCGAACCGCCCTCAATGTTATAGCCGGTAATCATACCGGTGTAGATTGTGGTGTTAGTGTCATATTGACGTTCCATATCCTTTGTTAGGAACCATGCAATAACCAACGCAATCAAAGGAAGAATTGCTAGATACCATCTGATGCGGTATAAAAATCTAACTATATATCTGAAAATATCCATAATCGTATATTTTTTTAGTTAATATTACTACTTTTGCTTAGCGGTCTTTTTAGCTTCCTTTTCGGCCTCCTTTTTGGCTTTTTCTTGAGCCTTTTTGTCAGCTTTTTCCATTTCCTGATATTTCTTTTCCTCTTCCTCAGCCTCTTTCTTTATCTGCTTTTGTATAGCCTTGTTTTCCTTGGCTATTTGCTTGTCAGATTTCACGATAGTGTCGTCGAGAGTGATATCAGTTGTTGTATTAGTTATGATAGGAGTATGTGTAAGTATTTCCAAAGTCACGATGTCTGTGGTAATACTAGTCTGCAGTTGCTGATAAGCATTCACGGCTCCGTTTTCCCTTGCCTTTGTGAGTGCAAACTCAGCAATGCTCATTTCTCCATTGTGGAACTGTTCTTGGGTCAATTGTCCTGCGCCCTGATATACAGCAGCATTCTCGCTGGCAGTTTTCAGTGCAACGAGGTCGTTGGTAATTTTTACATATAGAGTAACTATCTGCAGTTTAAGTTGGTCGTATGCAATATCCTTTTTTATACGTGCTGCATCAACTTCCAATTTTTTCCTTTTCACAGAAGCCTTTAGGTCGAGGATGTCCTCGAGAGGTACAGCCAAGTTTACTCCCACGTTCCAATAGCTTTGCTCGCTACCTTGGAATTGGTAGATCATGTTACTGCTAAGGTTGGATGAGTTGTTGCCCCACATGTCTGTTTTTCCATATCCATAGCTTGCATGTCCTCTAACATATGAGAAGATGTGTCTTCTCTGCTTTGCCACTTCCGCCTGCGCTATTTCCTGTGCCTTAGCTAAGCTAAGAATCTGGGGATTAGACTTAGCGTTCTCGAGGAGTACAGCCAATGGAGGGAGGTGAAATTTAGAAAAGTCAATGGTACTGCCCTCGCTGGCGTCGAAGAAGCCAGCAGAGATTCCGCTGTCGTTGTATTGTGCGTTTGCCAACTGCACCGACAATGACAATGCTGCAAATAATGCTATACGCTTAATACTCATTTTTGTTTTATTTTTGTGGTTATTTTTTTTATTTTTAGGAATTTAAACGTCGTCTTTCTGTATAAAGGCTGTAAGAGTTTTAAAGATGATCTTCATATCGAGAATGAAGTTGTATGTTTGTCCGTAGGTGATGTCGAGCTGCTTGCGCTCCTCGGCAGATAGTTTGCCGCTGTCGCCTCGTTTTTCCACTTGCCACAGTCCTGTAAGTCCTGCTGGTGCCATGAATCTGTCGATGCTATCGTCACTAGTGAGTTTTTCAGCCTCGTAGAGTGGGAGAGGCCTATTTCCCACCACCGACATATCACCTTTAAGAATATTTACCAATTGAGGCAGCTCATCGATACTGTATTTTCGGATGAAGTGTCCCACTTTGGTTATTCGCGGGTCGTTTTCGATTTTGACGAATGCATTGTTGATGTCTTCGTTTTTCTGCTTGTTGAAACTGGTCTCCGACACTACGAAGTCATCTCCCACCAGCATCACCTCTTCATCGCTGATAAGCATTTCTGCCCCCAAGTCATCGCCAATTGCAGTGTTGTCGTCCACATTGGCATCGAAATGTCCTACAGGCACCACCGGTTCCTCAATCTTGTCGCTATATTGGTTTTGAGTTTTGCTAAGTTCCTTGAGTCGCTTGTCGGAATCCATAAACATACTTCTGAATTTCAGGAAGTCGAATACAGTATAGTTTGTTCCGACTCGCTTTGACTTAAACATCACAGGTCCTTTGCTTTCCAGCTTAATAGCGATAGCAGTAATGATGAACACAGGCGATAGTATGATCAGCGCAATCAGCGAGAATACGATGTCGAAAGTCCTTTTCCAAATTGGTATTTTGAAATGAAGGATATTTTTGCCTGAAGCTTTGTCGTCGAACAAGATGTTTTCCCTACTGGTGATAAACTGTATTTTCTTGTTTATTTCAGTTACGGATGAATCTTTGTTCAAGGTGTCGTTAATGCCGCACTTTTGATAAGTGATTCTTTCCTCATCGCTGAGCAGGTCAGTCAGCAGTATGATGTATAATCCAGGGCATTTCTTTTTCAGGTAAGTTATAGAAGTGATGTCTTCACTTTTCACGCCTCTTTCAAAAAAGACTATGAAGTGTTCGTTTTTAACCCTTGGTACACAAAGTTTGGCAGCATCTTTATAAGTGCTGGTCATTCTCACAATCTGTCCTGGGACATATTTGAGTTTGTCTCTTGTGTTGGGGTTTTTCCCTAAATATACGATACCGATCATATATATAATAATGTTTAGGGGAGATTATCTCAGGGCAATATTTTCTTTACCCTGATTTTCAACTCCATAGGATTGAATGGCTTAACGATGTAGTCCACGGCACCAATCTCCAGCAGTCTGATGCGCTCGTTTGTGCTATCCTCGCTGCTGAGCATAATGACAGGAATGTGGCGGAATAATTCATTCTGCTTGATCCACTCAAGAAAATCGTCGCCGCGCATTCCCGGCATTCTGATGTCGGATATGATAAGGTCGGGTGTGTTGCCTGCTTGAAGCCACTTTACAGCCTGCAATCCATCAGGTAACCACTGCACGTCATAATCACTCATAAGGTATATCGAAAGCACTTTGGCAATCGTTTCCTTGTCGTCCAATATTAAAATTTTCTTCTTCATAATTATTATCTGGTAATATATACAAGTGCAAAGGTATGAAAAAAAAATGAATTAAGGATTGTTTTTTTGCATTTTTTTTAATAAAAGGGCAAAAAAAATTTTTTTTTGTGTATTTTGAGGGAAAAATCGCGCTCAAACGTACTATAATTAGTAAAAAAGAAGATAATCGATTATTTAAAGTTTACTAATATGGCAAGAAGATTATTATTAGGATTTGACGTGGGAAGCAGTTCTGTAAAGGCTTCTCTCGTTGACGCAGACACTGGTAAGTGTGCTGCATCTGCATTTTATCCAGAACAGGAAGCTCCGATTCTCGCAGTCAAGGCTGGTTGGGCTGAACAAGAACCTCAGATGTGGTGGGAGAATGCCAAACTGAGTTTGAAGAAAATCATGTGCGAAGCCAATGCCAGTGCCGACGAGATTGCAGCTATTGGTATTTCTTATCAGATGCATGGTTTGGTATGTGTTGACAAGTCATTGAATGCTCTCCGCCCTTCTATCATTTGGTGTGACTCGCGAGCAGTGCCTTATGGCGAGAAGGCTTTCCGTGATTTGGGCTCTGACAAGTGCTTGCAGCATCTTCTCAACTCTCCCGGTAATTTCACTGCGGCGAAGTTGGCATGGGTGAAGGAAAACGAACCTGAATTGTTTGAAAAAATACACAAGGTGATGCTTCCTGGTGACTATATCGCAATGCGTCTGAGTGGAGTAGCCAATACAACAGTCAGCGGTTTGAGCGAAGGAATGTTCTGGGATTTCAAGGAGAAAAAGGTTGCTGATTTCCTTCTCGACTATTATGGTTTCGACAAGTCGTTAATCTCGGATATCGTGCCTACATTCAGTGTGCAGAGCGAAGTGTCTGCCGAGGCAGCAGCCGAGACTGGTTTGAAGGCTGGAACTCCTATTACTTATCGCGCAGGCGACCAACCCAACAACGCATTGAGTCTCAACGTGTTCAATCCAGGTGAAATCGCTTCTACTGGTGGAACATCAGGCGTTGTATATGGTGTGCTTGGTGATGTTAACTATGATCCAAAGAGTAGAGTAAATACTTTTGCTCATGTAAATCACAGCGACGAGCAGACGCGTCTCGGTGTACTCTTGTGCATCAATGGTTGCGGTATTCTCAATGCTTGGACTCGCCGTAATATTGCTCCCGAGGGAATTGGATATGCCGACATGAACAAGTTGGCTGCCGGAGTGCCCATTGGCAGTGACGGAGTGAGTGTCATTCCTTTTGGCAATGGTGCCGAGCGTGTTCTTGAGAACAAGGAAATCAACTGCACCATCAGCGGTATCAACTTCAATAAGCATAACAAGGCGCATATTGTCAGAGCGGCACAGGAAGGCATTGTCTTCAGTTTCTGCTATGGCATGGAAGTGATGCAGCAGATGGGCATGAATATCAATAAGATACATGCCGGAAAGGCAAATCTGTTCTTGAGCGACATTTTCCGCGACACACTTGCCGGAGTAAGTGGAGCGACTATCGAACTCTACGACACCGACGGAAGTGTTGGAGCAGCCAAGGGCGCTGGAATAGGTGCAGGAATCTACAAGGACAACAACGAGGCTTTCGCCACTCTCGACAAGTTGGCAGTTATTGAGCCAGATGCCAATAAGCGTGCTGAATATCTCGACGCTTATGCAAGATGGAAGAACCTGATCAACAAGAATATTTAAGTTGATTTCATTAAAAAAGGTCATCCCTCTGAAAAAGAAGGATGACTTTTTTATTATCTTTTTGAATGTTAGATATTTGCAATGATTATTGCAGACTCTGCTGATACCATTCAAACAATTTGTTCACACCTTCATCAATCTCCACCTTGTGAGTCCATCCGAGGGAATGGAGCTTCGATACATCAATCAGCTTGCGCATTGTGCCATCTGGCTTCGATGAGTCAAACTCTACAACTCCTTCAAATCCAACGGCTTTCACCACCAGTTCCGACAATTCGCGGATGGTCAGTTCCTTGCCTGTTCCTACATTGATGTGGCAATTTCTTATCTCACCGAGCGACGGGATAGCTCCGCCTCGTCCTTCACTGTTGTTGCGGTCAACGGCTCCATCAGCCTTGGCACCGAAGAACACCGACGAATATTTCTCAATGCCGATGATGTCCTTGAAGTCAACATTGAGAAGCACGTGAACACTGGCGTCGGCCATATCTTCGCTCCACAGGAATTCACGCAGCGGTTTACCAGTTCCCCACAACACTACTTTGTTGTCGTAGATACCATAGAATTCCAAGGCCTTGAGTATGCGCTCATGCGGATTGCTTCCGTCCACATTTCCCTCTCCGATGATAGCCTTGAGTTTTTCGTCGGGATTTACCGGTCGCTTGTTCATGTCGTTCTCGATAGCCGTCCAGTCGCCGTCGTGAATGAGTTTTGCAAGATAAATCTTGCGCATCATTGCCGGCATCACGTGAGAGTTTTCGAGATGGAAATTATCGTTCGGACCATAGAGATTTGTTGGCATCACTGCGATGTAATTCGTGCCATACTGCAAGTTGTAGCTTTCGCACATCTTCAGTCCTGCGATTTTCGCTATGGCATATTCCTCATTGGTATATTCCAGTGGCGATGTGAGCAGTGCGTCTTCCCTCATCGGCTGCGGAGCGTTTTTGGGATAGATGCATGTCGAACCGAGGAAGAGCAGTTTTTTCACTCTGTGAGAGTAGGCATTGCTGATGACATTGCATTGCATTTTCATGTTCTGCATGATGAAGTCGGCACGATAGAGCGAGTTGGCCATGATGCCGCCCACGAATGCGGCTGCGAGCACCACAGCGTCGGGCTTTTCGGTGTCGAAGAACTCCTTCACCGCGTTCTGGTCGGTGAGGTCGAGTTCGCTATGTGTTCTTCCCACCAAGTTGTTATATCCTCTTGTCTTGAGGTTGTTCCAAATGGCAGAACCCACGAGTCCGCGGTGTCCTGCCACATATATCTTACTGTCTTTACTTAATGACATAATTTACATTTACTTGACAATTCCCTTTTCGAGATATTCAGCGAGGTTGGTGCGCATCACGCTTGCCACATGGTCGGCAGCCACTTTCTGCATGTCGTGGTTGACCATGATGCGTACGAGTTCCTCGAAACTTGTAGTCTGTGGATTCCATCCAAGCTCTTTCTTAGCCTTTGTCGGGTCGCCCCAGAGGTTGACCACATCGGTGGGACGATAGAAGTCTTCGCTAACGGCTACCACAACCTTGCCGGTCTTTACGTCAATACCCTTTTCGTTGATGCCTTCGCCTTCCCAGCGCAGTTCGATGCCAGCATACTGGAATGCTAGAGTTGCAAACTCACGCACTGTGTGCTGCACGCCTGTAGCGATGACGAAGTCCTCAGGTGTGTCGTGCTGCAGAATGAGCCACATGCACTCCACATAATCCTTGGCATATCCCCAGTCGCGCAATGAGTCGAGGTTGCCAAGATAGAGACAATCCTGCTTGCCCTGAGCAATGCGAGCGGCAGCAAGAGTAATCTTTCGTGTCACGAAAGTCTCGCCACGACGCTCAGACTCATGGTTGAAGAGAATACCAGAGCAGCAGAACATATTATATGCCTCGCGATATTCCTTTACAATCCAGAATCCATACTGCTTTGCGACTGCGTATGGAGAATAGGGATGGAACGGAGTATTCTCATTCTGCGGCACTTCCTCCACCTTGCCATAGAGCTCAGATGTGGAAGCCTGATAGATGCGGCAGTTTTCGGTGAGACCGAGCTGTCGCACAGCCTCAAGTACACGGAGCACGCCAACAGCATCGACATCGGCGGTAAACTCAGGCGAGTCGAAGCTCACCTGCACATGACTCTGCGCTGCGAGGTTGTAAATTTCGTTGGGTCGAACCTTGCCGATGACTCCGAGGATGCTCATTGAGTCGCCGAGGTCGGCATAGTGAAGGTGAAAATTTGGCTTTCCTTCAAGATGAGCGATGCGCTCGCGGAAGTCAACCGATGAGCGGCGGATAGTGCCGTGCACCTCATATCCCTTTTCCAACAAAAACTCAGCCAAGTACGAACCGTCCTGACCTGTAACTCCAGTAATTAGTGCAACTTTTTTTTCTTTCATTTTCTTTTATTTATATAAAAATGTGTGATTATTCAAATATCTATACAACGACGTGTGATTATTCAAATATTTAAGCCTCACCCGTAAATTGTTTTATTCTCTGTTCCTCCGAGAGTTGGCAGATGAGCAGCGTGTTGTCGTTTTCAGCCACGATATATCCGTTGAGTCCCTGCACTATCACCTTTTTCTCCTGTGTAGTGTGAATGATGCAGTTGTTTGTTTCAAACACATTGATTTCGTTGCCAATGCAACTGTTGCCATAAAGGTCTTTTTTGGTGTTTACGAGCAGTGAGCCCCAAGTGCCGAGGTCGCTCCATCCGAAGTCGGCTGGGCAAACGAATATTTCCTCCGCCTTCTCCATGATTGCATAATCCACCGAAATGCTTTTACATTCGGGGAATTTCTCGTCAATCATGGCTTGCTCCTTGTCGGTGCCATAGATAGGCAGCATACCCTCGAACACCTTGGAGATAGCTGGCTGATAAACTCTGAACGCGTTGACGATAGTGCTTACGTTCCAAATGAATATTCCAGCGTTCCAGAAGTAGTTGTTCTTCGAGATATATTGCTTTGCAGTGTCGATGTCAGGTTTTTCGCGGAATGAATAAACCCTAAAAATTTCCTTGTTGCGCAGCGAACTACTTGATAGGTCGGCCTGGATGTATCCATATCCAGTCTCTGGTCGTGTCGGTTTCATTCCCAATGTGACTATTGCGTCCGAATCCATTGTGAAGTCGAGGCATGACTTGATTACACGTCTGAACTCCTCGGTATTGGTGACAATATGGTCGCTTGGTGTGACCACGATGTTAGCCTTCGGGTCTTTCGACTTGATTTTCCAACTAACGTAAGCAATGCATGGAGCAGTGTTGCGCCTGCATGGCTCGCAGAGGATGTTTCCTACGGGCAATTCCGGCAGTTGTTCCCTCACGAGATCGATATAAGCCTTGTTGGTGACTACCCATACGTTTTCAGTTTTGCATATTTCTCCAAATCGCTCAACTGTCAGTTGTAGCAACGATTTTCCCACTCCGAGGACGTCGATAAACTGCTTGGGCTTTTCTACAGTGCTCATCGGCCAGAATCGGCTTCCCACGCCGCCTGCCATGATGACAAGATGGTTGTTTCTGCTGCTTACCATAATATAAATAATAAAAAATTAGTGTTTTTTAAATTTTTTGAATGCGAAATACACAGCCGCCACTACGACGAGCGCCACGATGACGATTTTGATATAATCTGAGTATTCTGTGATTTTTGCTTCGAGTTGGCTTTCCGGCACTATTGAGTGTAGATACCATCCTAGAGCTGCAAGAATAGAGTTCCACACTCCAGCTCCTATAGTTGTATAGAGGATGAATTTGCCGAAGTTCATTTTGGCGAGTCCGGCCGGCACCGAGATAAGTTGCCTGATAACGGGGAGCAGTCGTCCGGTGAGTGTGGCCACCACACCATGGTCGGCAAAATATTTTTCGCTTCTCTGCACCTTTTCCTCGTTGAGCAGGCACATTCTGCCCCATTTGCTGCGTGCGAAACTATAAATCAGCGGTCGGCCGAGATAATAAGCAGCCGCATAGTTTATGATAGCACCGAGATCGGCTCCGATAGTGGCAAACAATACCACTAGAAACACGTTTTGATATCCGGCGGCAGCGTGATAGGCTGCAGGTGCCACAACCACTTCCGACGGAAACGGGATAACCGTGCTCTCTATCAGCATCAGTAGCAGTATCGTGCCGTAGTTCAAGTTGCTTAAAAGTGATGATAAATTCATTTGAGTTTTAAATTTTTAATCATTTCACAAAATTCCTCATTATTCATTCCTGCTGGGAAGAAATTTCCGAAGATAGTTTCCACCTCTTTAGGATTCAGTTGGCATGCCTTTTTCAGGCATTTTGCCCCCTTGTCGATGTCCTTAGTCTTGAAATAGCTTGCCGCTGCGTATGCATATCCGATGTTCCATCCCTCGGGTATTACCCTTATGAGTTTTCTGTAATAAGTCAAAACCATGTCATATAGTTCATGGTCGAAGAGCGACACCATAATCTTGAAGATGATTTCCGGATTGCGATTTGATTCTTTTGTAGCTTTTTCAAAATATTTCAATCCTTCTTCGGGTTTGTTGTTCATCATGTAAATATGGCCGCGTAGCACAAATCGTTGAGCTTGCGTGTAAGGCGAGTCGTCGATATAAGGTGCGAACATCTCCGCCTTGTCAAGATAATACAGGGCTTTGTCGATATCGCCTCTGCTGCTGTATATGAATGCCAAGTCGTCGGATGCCTGTGCGATCACCATAGGGTCGTCGTCGTTGTGCTCCAATGCCATGTTGAGATATTTCTCAGCCTCGTCGGCTTTGTCTAATTGCACCAGGCACGTGCCTATTTCCAATTCGGCCTTGGCGCAATTGGGCATTCTCTTCAAGAATTTCTTGAACGTCTCCATAGCGCTTTGCATGTCGCCTTGTCCCATCAGTGCCTTTGCCATGCACCATAGTCCGTCGGTGTTGTCGGGATAAATGGCCAATGAGTATTCTGCACAGTTGCGACATTCGTCGAAGTCGTTTCTACACAGATGTATTATACTCAGAGTGTTCCAATATCGAAAGATGAAAGGATTCTTGTCGATGAGCTTTTCCATTATCTTTGCAGCCTCGTCGTATTCGCTTCTGTTGCATCGAATGCGCGAGATGAGTTCAAGCCTTTCCCTGTTCTCTTTGTCTTTCATCTTGTCGAGCCATTTCTCTCCGAGATCATCAGCGTTGTAGTCAACATAAAGCGCACCGATATCGAGCAAGAAGTTTTCCTTGTCTTCTCTCTCCTCGAATGTTTTAAATGCTTCCGTTATCATTTTCTCCGACTCCTCATAGTTCATCTGGGCTATCTCCAGCTCTGTTCTGAGATAGAAATAGTCGATGTCGCTTTTGTCGTCGATGGCTTCGCATTGGGCTTTCGCCTCGTCGATATTGTCGTTGGCGATGGCCTGCCTTGCCTTGAAGACGTGCGGACCGATGGCTCCGGGATATAGCGACAATGCATAGTCGGCCATAGCATTGGCGTCATCAATCCGCCCGTCATAGTTGTAGTAGTCGATGATGTCGGTCATGTCGTCGATGTCCATAAACACCGTCTTTCCCGTCTTCATCGCCTCCTCGTATGTTTTAAGATTCCTTTTGAAATCTTCTCTTTGGAATAGCTCCTCGTTGATGTGCATTTACTTATTTATTTTTGCCCATGTGTCCTTGAGTCCCACGGTCTTGTTGAATACAAGATGATCGGCGGTTGAGTCGAGATCGGGCGTGAAATATCCTATTCTTTGGAATTGCAGGAAGTCGCCGGGTTTGCATGTGGTGACAAAATCCTCTACATAGCAATTGTCGAGCACAGTGAGCGACTCGGGGTTGAGCAGTTCGCGGAAGTCGCGCTCGTCGGCGGCAGGATTCTCCACGGTGAAGAGTCGGTCGTAGAGTCTCACCTCCGCCTTGTGGCAGTGGTCGCAGCTCACCCAGTGTAGAGTGCCCTTCACCTTGCGGTTGGCGCCTTCCATTCCGCTCTTGCTCGTCGGGTCGTATTCGGCGTATATCTCCACTACATTTCCCTCGTCGTCCTTTTTGCATCCTGTGCATGTGATGATGTATGCGTTCTTCAGTCTCACCTCCTTGCCAGGAGTCATGCGGAAGAATTTCTTCGGAGCGTCCTCCATGAAGTCGTCGCGCTCAATCCACAGGTTGCGGCTGAAGGTGATGGTGTGCTTTCCGTCTGCCTCGTTTTCAGGATTGTTGATAGCCTCCATTTCCTCAGTCTGTCCCTCAGGATAGTTGGTGATGACGAGTTTCACGGGATTGAGCACAGCCGACACTCTCAGTGAGCGCTTGTTGAGGTCGTCGCGCACGGCAGCCTCGAGCAGAGCGTAGTCGTTGAGCGCGTCGAATTTGGTGTATCCTATGGAGTTGATAAACTGTCGGATGCTCTCTGCCGAGTATCCGCGTCGGCGCATACCGCATACGGTCGGCATTCGTGGGTCGTCCCATCCGCTCACCAGTTTCTCGTCCACGAGAGTGTGCAGTTTTCTCTTGCTCATCACGGTGTATGTGAGGTTGAGTCGGTTAAACTCAATCTGTCGTGGTCTGTAGTCGGCACCGAGCTTTGCCTCAGAGTCGTATTCCTTGAGGAAATCCACGAATTTGTCGTAGAGTGGGCGATGAGGCACAAACTCGAGAGTGCAGATAGAGTGGGTGACACCCTCGAAATAGTCGCTCTGTCCGTGAGCGAAGTCATACATCGGATAGGCGTGCCATTTGGTGCCTGTGCGATGATGAGGAGTATGGATGATGCGATACATCACCGGGTCGCGGAAGTGCATGTTGGGATTAGCCATGTCGAGCTTTGCCCTGAGCACCATCGAGCCCTCCACTGCCTCGGGAGTGTTCATCTTCTCGAAGAGGGCGAGGTTTTCCTCAATGGGTCGGTCGCGGTATGGGCTTGCCTGTCCTGGTGTTGTCGGCGTACCTTTCTGCTCGGCAATCTGCTCCGATGTCTGCTCGTCGATATATGCCATTCCCTTCTTGATCATCCACACGGCGAAGTCCCACAGCTGCTGGAAATAGTCGCTGGCGTAATATACGTTGCCCCATTTGAATCCGAGCCATTGTATGTCGTTGAGGATAGAGTCAACATATTCAGTATCTTCCTTCGAGGGATTTGTGTCGTCAAATCTCAGGTTGCACACGCCGCCATATCTCTCTGCGACGCCAAAGTCCATGCAGATGGCCTTGGCATGTCCGATGTGAATATATCCGTTGGGCTCTGGCGGGAATCGTGTTTGGATTCTGCCACCGTTTTTACCCTCGGCCAAGTCGGCCTCAACCATCTGTTCCACGAAGCTCAAGCTTTTCTTCTCTTCGTTTTCTTCAATCTTCTTTTCTGTCATATTTGTGTGTTCTTTATCATTTTTGGTGCAAAGATAATGTATTTAATCGATATCTCCAAATAAATTCCCTTTTTTTTTATAATGTATATGAATTTATTGTTTTACTCGACTTTTTTTGGCTCAGAGCTGCAATAATCGCTAAATGACTACCGGTTATTCGATAGGCTAAGCGAAAGCATTCTCCACCGTCACCAGTATCGTCTCGTCCTTATGCTCCTCGATGAGCAGGATGAGGCGGTTCAGGGCGTCGCGCGAGTGGGTGAGTACACTTGGGAATGTGCGAGTTCCTATAAGAATACATCCGCTTGTATTGCGCACACTGTTGCCGACGTGAATCATTATGCCCGTGAAATGTGGCACGTTCTGTAGAAACGGCATTTGGGTTTTGAATTTCGTGCTGAATCTCATTTCCAACTTGTATGTGCCTTCGGGGATGGCGGTTTTTCCCGCCACCTTTTCCTCTTTGTTCCAGTCGATTGTCCTCGGTTCGAGGGTATCGGCGAAGTACCAGTCATCAACATACATTTTTCCGGCAGTATATGTATTGCCTTTAATCTCTCTTTTTATTACAATTTCCATAGTTTTTTATATATATACGGGTTCAAAATAAAACTGTCATCTGTCATCTGTCACAACTTTCATCCACAGATGTTTTTTATCCACAGATTTCCACAGATGAAAATTTTTATTGGATTATCACAGATTTTTCATCCACAGATGTTTTTTTTGTCCACAGATTATCACAGATTAACACAGATTTTTTTAATATCTAAAGATATTTTGATTATCACAGATTTTTTTTGGCACGGAAATCCACGGCTTTTTCAAAGACACGGCTTGGCTCCGCATGGATATTTTCCACGGCACTTCGTGATTACGGCTTGCTTCGCAAGTTTACGGCTTAGTTACATTTTTCAATTTTTCAATATTTCAATATTTCATTTTTGAGCCGTGTCTATACTTTAGTATAGCCTTAATGCAAATAAAGCCATTCCTATGCGCAGCCCAGCCGTGTCTTTTTTAAAAGCCGTGTCCATCCGTGCCTAAAAATCCATCGTGCCAAAAAATAAATCAATAATAATCAG
>SAMEA3663103__coassemble_182_pt1 | contig 47737 bp, 29 predicted proteins | sample SAMEA3663103__metabat2_low_PE_014 | metagenome-assembled genome bin SAMEA3663103 (sample SAMEA3663103) | pig gut metagenome | biome: pig gut; feature: pig-associated habitat; material: faeces | place: France | collected 2012 | reverse complement strand
GGGTGGTATACTTTTTAATTATTAGGGGTGGTATACTTTTAAGTTAGAATATACAGTATGTATCTAAAGTGCTAAAGGGACAGGAGAACCTTTCCCTCGAAACACTCTACAAGATTGAGCAATGCCTTAATCTCCAGATTATTGCAGAACCTGAATTGGTTTGACCAATATGGATTGTGTCATTTTTGTCTACCTCACCCGTCCTCTCCTGCTAGGAGAGGTTCCTACTTTTCGAAAACACCCCCGTCCCCTCTTGACCTAAAGAGGGGCTCCACCGCTTTCCCCTAAATCCCCTTTCCCCTCAGGGTACAGGGGACTTAACCGGTAAACCGGCTGTTCTGTACTCGCAAACAAGCTCTCGCCCTAAAGGGTTGCTCGTGGAGTTTTACGCAATAAAATTGCGATTATCTAAGCGCCGAGGGCGCGGCTGCGCATGGTTTTTTATACCACTGATGGGGGGTATAGACCACAGATTGACACAGATTTGCACAGATTAAGAGCCAAAGGCTCTGATGATTATTGATGATTATAATCTGTGATAATCACAATATCTTTAGATATTAAAAAAATCTGTGATAATCTGTGATAATCTGTGGACAAAAAACTCAGTGGAAAAGAAAGCCGCGAACTTGCGCAAGCAAGCCGTAATCACGAAGTGCCGTGGAGAATTTCTATGCGGAGCCAAAAGCCGTGACTTTGAAAAAGCCGTGGATTTCCGTGCCAAAAAAAGATTGAAATCTGTGATAATCCAATAAAAAATTATATCTGTGTTAATCTGTGGGTGAAAATAATCTGTGGATGAATAAAGAAAGCCGTGCTTTGAATGTAAAGCACGGCTTGGTTTTTAATCGCATGTTAGAGCGTAGAAGATTATGCTTCTGCGGGAGCTTCCTCAGCAGGTGCCTCTGCAGCCTCTGCCTCAGCCTTGGCAGCAGCTTCTGCCTCTGCCTTGGCGGCAGCCTCGGCAGCCTTCTTGTCAGCTACCTTCTTGGCAATAGCCTCGTTAATCTTCTTCTCGGCCTCGAGCTCCTTAGCGGCAGCTTCCTTCTTGGCCTTGGCCTCGTTTGCACGAACAGCCTCTGCACCCTTAACCTTGTCGGCCTTCCATGCATCGAACTTCTTCTGCATGGTAGCCTCGTCGAATGCGCCCTTCTTGACTCCACCACGAAGGTGCTTCATCATATAGACGCCCTCACGGCTGAGGATGTTGCGCACTGTGTCTGAAGGCTGAGCTCCGGTCTCAACCCAGTAGAGTGCTCTGTCGAAATTCAAATCTACTGTGGCAGGATTGGTGTTAGGGTTGTAAGTACCAATCTTCTCAGTAAATTTACCATCACGTGGTGCTCTTGCGTCGGCGATTACGATGCTGTAGAAAGCATAGCCCTTACGGCCGCCGCGCTGCAATCTGATTCTTGTTGCCATTTTTTTTAAACTTTTATTAATTAGAGGTTTGAATTTATGCTGCCAACTCGTGACAGCGGGTGCAAAGGTACGAATAAATTAGGAATTAGGGATTAGGAATTAGGAATTTTTTCTCATGAAATTGGATATTTAACGTTTTTTATCCATTGAATAAAGAAAATCACTCAAAAATTTGCGTAATTGTTGGAAAAATAGTAATTTTGCACGCAATTTTAATGCTAACAACATAATAGAAAGATGAATATATCCTACAAATGGCTGAAAGAATACGTTGACTTCGACCTGACTCCGCAGGAGGTGTGCGACGCACTGACCTCTACGGGTTTGGAGGTTGACGCATTGGAAGAGGTGCAGACCGTCAAGGGTGGCCTCAAGGGACTGTATGTGGGCAAGGTGCTTACATGCGATGTGCATCCCAATAGCGACCATCTGCATGTGACGACTGTTGACCTCGGTCGTGAAACTCCTTCGCAGATTGTATGTGGAGCCCCCAACGTGGCTGCGGGGCAGAAGGTTATTGTGGCCGACTTGGGTTGCGTGCTCTATGACGGCGACAAAGAATTTGTTATCAAGAAGTCGAAACTGCGCGGCGTTGAGAGCTGCGGAATGATATGTGCAGAGGACGAGATAGGTATTGGTACTGACCATGCCGGAATCATCGTGCTGCCCGACGACGCAAGGGTGGGGCAGCCCGCGGCTGAATACTACAACCTGGAGAGCGATTGGCTCATCGAGATTGACATCACCGCCAACCGCTCGGATGCGCTGTCGCATTGGGGTGTGGCCCGTGATCTTTATGCATGGCTTGTGGCCAATGGAAAGACCAGCTCTCTGCATCGTCCTGACTGCAGCGCCTTTGTGGTGGATAACCACGACCTGCCTGTGGAGGTGACAATTGAGAACACTGATGCCTGCAAGCGTTATGCCTGTGTGAGCGTGACGGGATGCGAGGTGAAGGAGAGTCCGGAATGGTTGCAGAACAAGTTGAAGATCATCGGACTGCGTCCTATCAACAATATTGTAGATATCACCAATTATATAATGATGGCCTATGGTCAGCCTATGCACTGCTTTGATGCCGACAAGGTGACAGGACATCAGATTGTGGTGAGAACACAGCCCGAAGGCACTAAGTTCGTCACTCTCGATGGTGAGGAGCATGTACTCGGACTCCACGACCTCAGTATATGCAACGCCGAGGAGCCCATGTGTATCGCCGGAATCTTCGGCGGAAAGGGTAGCGGTACATACGATACTACCACCAACGTGGTGCTCGAAAGCGCTTATTTCCATCCCACATGGATAAGAAAGAGTGCACGCCATCATCAGTTGAGCACCGACTCGTCGTTCCGCTTTGAGCGTGGCGTTGACCCCAATGCCACTATCTATGCCCTCAAGCAGGCTGCCATCTTGTGCAGGGAATTGGCTGGCGGTAAGGTGTCGATGGAGATAAAGGATGTTTATCCCAATCCTATCGAGAACGCAAAGGTAAGACTTGACTATTCGTATGTCAACTCGTTGATTGGTAAGGTGATACCTGCAGATACCATCAAGTCGATATGCAATAGTTTGGAGATGAAGATCACTGCCGAGGATGCCGAGGGTATCAATATCGACGTGCCGGCATATCGTGTGGATGTTCAGAGAGCATGTGATGTGGTTGAGGACATCTTGCGTATATATGGATATAATAATGTGGAAATACCTACCCAGCTCAAGGGCAGTCTTGTGATAAAGGGTGAGGAAGACCGCAAGCATAAGTTGCACAACCTTGTGGGTGAGCAGCTCGTAGGCGAGGGATTCAATGAGATTCTCAATAACTCGCTTACTAAGGGTGCTTACTATGAGAATCATAACGCCTGGCCACAGGAAAACTGTGTGAAGATTATGAACCCGCTGAGCAGCGACCTCAGTGTGATGCGCCAGACACTGCTCTTCGGCGGACTGGAAAGCATTGAGCACAACGCCAAGCGCAGAAACCAGAACTTGAGATTCTTCGAGTTTGGAAATGTATATCACTTCGACCCCGAGAAGAAGAACAACGACAACCCGATGCTGGCTTATCGCGAGCAGTATCACCTGGGATTGTGGGTGACTGGAAAGAGAGTGGAAGGCAGTTGGGCGCACCCCAACGAGGATTCCTCATACTATGAACTCGTGGCCTATGTGGAGAATGTGCTTCGCCGTATTGGACTTCCCGCAGGAGCGGTGGTGAGAAAGAAGAGCGACAACGACGTGTTTGCAGCTGGTATCACCATCGAGAACCGTGGCGGAAAGAAGCTCGGCGAGATGGGTATCCTCTCGAAGAAGACATTGAAGGCAGCCGACATCGACAGTCCTGTATATTATGCCGAACTCAATTGGACAGCACTGATGAAGGCCACCAAGAAGAACGAGGTGCTTTACACCGAGATAAGCAAGTATCCAGCCGTGAGCCGCGACCTTGCATTATTGGTTGACAAGAGCGTGGAGTTTGCACAGATAGAGCAGATTGCCCAGCAGACAGAGAAGAAACTCCTGAAGAAGGTGGAACTCTTTGACGTATATGAAGGCAAGAACCTGCCCGATGGCAAGAAGAGCTATGCTGTGAACTTTATCCTGCAGGACGAGCAGAAGACAATGGGCGACAAGCAGATAGAGGCTATTATGAACAAGCTCATTTCAAACCTGAAGAACAAACTTAATTGCGAACTGAGATAAGATTGAAAGATTGAAAGATTGAAAGATTGAAAGATTGAAAAATTGAAAGATTGAAATATTAAAAAAATAAGATAAAATGGGAAGAGCATTTGAATATCGTAAGGCTGCAAAGCTGAAGAGATGGGGCCACATGGCCAAGACATTTACACGACTGGGTAAGCAAATCGCCATTGCCGTGAAGCAGGGAGGTCCAGAGCCAGAGAACAACCCTTCACTGCGTTCGATTATCGCTGTGTGCAAGCGTGAGAACATGCCGAAGGAAAATATCGAGCGTGCTATCAAAAACGCTATGGGTAAGGACCAAAGTGAATACAAGAGCGTTACCTACGAGGGATATGGCCCTCATGGAGTGGCAGTGTTTGTAGATACCCTCACCGACAACACCACCCGTACCGTTGCCGATGTGCGCAGCGTGTTCAACAAGTTTAGCGGAAACATGGGAACCACTGGTTCGCTGTCGTTCCTCTTCGACCACAAGTGTGTGTTTACCTTTAAGAAAAAGGCCGATGTGGATATGGACGACTTTATCCTGGAGATGATAGACTTCGGAGTAGAGGAGGAATATGACGAGGAATACGACGAGGACAAGGACGAGACCACAATCACCATCTATGGTGAGCCGACAAGCTACAACGAGATTCAGAAGAAGCTCGAGGCAGACGGATATGAGGATGTCGGCGGTGAGTTTACCTATATCCCCAACGATCTCAAGGATGTTGACGACGAGGCTCGCGCCACTATCAACAAGATGGTGGAGAAACTTGAGGAGTTTGACGACGTCCAGACGGTTTACACCAATATGAAACCGGCGGAAGAGTAACAGTTTTTTTTAATTAGGAATTAGGAATGAGGAATTAGGAATTGGCTGCGCATGGACATTCCTAATTCCTCATTTCTCATTCCTAATTCTATTTATAGTCCTTCCTGGTGATGGTGGCGTCGAAATAAATTTTATTTTCCTTTTTCGACCTATAAATATACCTGAAGGAGTAGCCAGCATCCTTATATGCCTGCATCGATGTGGAGTTCTTGATCTGCTCGACAAGACTCTTGCGCAGGTTGACATTCTTGAACAGTTGGGGATTATCCGCCTTGCCAATCAGTGTGTACCAATAGGCAAGGGTATGCGTGGATTTGTCGAACGTCATACTGTCAATCTCAGTGTTCTCGTCAATCTTACTGGGGCATTTCTTACTTGTAAAATCAGCCGCCTCCTTGGCACATTTATCCTCTAATGACTCCTGGCAAGAGGAGAAGAGAAATGCCGCTATTGCAGCAATATATACAAACTTCTTCATTGTTCTTTGATAATTGATTAATACTATTTTGGCTGCAAAGATACAAAAAATTGTCCTAAATCAATAAATTTCTCCAAAATATCATTGTTTTATATCAATTTTCATGAGAAATATTTGCTTATGTCATACTTTTTACGTACATTTGCAACTTAAAATTGAGATATATCGATGGACAAGACTAGAAATTTTTGTATTATAGCACATATAGACCATGGCAAGTCAACACTTGCCGACCGACTTTTGGAATATACAAACACTATCAAGGTGACCGAAGGGCAGATGCTCGACGATATGGACCTTGAGAAGGAAAGAGGTATAACAATCAAGAGTCATGCGATACAGATGGAATACACCCGCAACGGTGAAAAATTTATTCTTAACCTGATAGACACCCCGGGACACGTGGATTTCTCGTATGAGGTTTCGCGAAGCATTGCTGCATGCGAAGGAGCATTGCTTATCGTGGATGCCACACAGGGAGTGCAGGCTCAGACTATTTCCAACCTGTATATGGCCATCGATCATAATCTGGAGATTATACCGGTAATAAACAAGATAGACATGCCGAGCGCTATGCCCGACGAAGTGGAAGATGAAATAGTGGATCTGATAGGTTGCGACCCCGAGGACATTATACGCGCAAGCGGTAAGACCGGTGAGGGCGTGGAGCAAATACTCAATGCTGTGGTTGACCGAATTCCTCATCCAGAGGGCAGTAAGGACGCACCGCTACAGGCACTCATCTTCGACTCGGTGTTTAACTCGTTCAGAGGCATCATTGCCTACTTTAAGATTGAGAATGGAACGATACGCCAAGGCGACAAGGTGAAGTTCTTCAACACAGGTATGGAATATGTAGCCGATGAGATAGGTGTGCTCAAGATGGACATGATACCTCGCAAGGAACTGTCAACAGGCGACGTGGGGTATATCATCAGTGGAATAAAGGACTCAAAGGAAGTGAAGGTGGGCGACACCATAACCCATGTGGCACGCTCATGCGACAAGGCTATCGAGGGATTTCAGGAGGTGAAACCGATGGTGTTTGCAGGTGTATATCCCATTGATCCTGCAGAATATGAGAACCTTAGGGCTTCACTCGAAAAACTGCAGCTCAACGATGCTTCACTGACATTCCAACCAGAGTCGTCGATAGCATTGGGATTCGGATTCAGATGCGGATTCCTCGGACTATTGCACATGGAAATCGTGCAGGAGCGACTCGACAGGGAGTTTAATATGGATGTCATCACCACTGTGCCCAACGTGTCGTATATGTGCTACGACAAGCAGGGGGGAAAGAAGGAGGTGCACAATCCCTCGGGACTTCCCGACCAAACGATGATAGACCATATTGAAGAACCATATATCAGAGCATCGATAATCACCGCTGCCGACTATATCGGTCCGATTATGACGCTTTGTCTTGACAAGCGAGGCGAACTCATCGACCAGCAGTATGTGAGCGGTAACCGCGTTGAACTGCATTTTATGCTGCCACTCGGAGAGATCGTCATCGACTTCTACGACAAGCTAAAAAGTATATCAAAGGGCTATGCCTCATTTGATTATCACATCGACTGCTTCCGTCCGTCGAAACTCGCCAAGCTCGACATACTGCTCAATGGCGAACCCGTGGATGCACTGTCAACACTCACGCATCAAGACAACGCAGTGGTCTTCGGACGAAGAATGTGTGAAAAACTAAAAGAGCTGATACCAAGACAGCAGTTTGACATTGCCATACAGGCTGCCATAGGTGCAAAAATTGTGGCGAGAGAGACTATAAAGTGCGTGAGAAAGGACGTGACCGCCAAGTGTTATGGTGGTGACGTGAGCCGTAAGCGTAAGCTGCTGGAGAAGCAGAAAAAAGGTAAAAAGAGAATGAAACAGATAGGTAATGTGGAGGTACCCCAAAAGGCTTTCCTTGCAGTATTAAAACTTGATTAAAACCTTAATATTTAACAAAAATGGCAACATTAGGTATTACTAAACGCGACGTAGCCAGAGAATTGGCACGCAGGTACAGTACGATGACTCATGACGAACTGGATATGCTGGAGAGCATTCTTGTTCCGATGAAGTATTCCAAGAACGAAATGGTTCTTGCCGAGGGAGAGGTGTGTCAAAACTTCTTGTGGATCGTAAAAGGTATGCTTAGGCAATTCTACTTTAAAAACGGGAAAGAGGTAACAGAGCACATGGCCACCGAGAACAGTATGGTGATGTGCATAGAGAGTCTGTTCAACGAGGCTCCTACTAGTTTGCAGATTATAGCATTGGAGAATACCATAGTGTTTGCCTTGCCCAAAGTTGCACTTGAGCAGATTGCAATGCGAAGTGTGAACATTCAGATATTATATCGAAAAATTCTCGAGGAATCACTTATACAGAGTCAGATCAAGGCAGACATGCTGAGGTTTGCACCGGCACAGGACAGATATTCACGACTTGTGAAATCACAACCGCAATTGGTGCTTAGGGCTCCGCTTGTATATATTGCCAGTTTGCTGCAGATGACTCCCGAGACATTGTCGAGAGTGCGTACGGCATCCCTCAACGAGAAGTGACACTCCTTAAATGGAGTTAAACTTCTCGGTGAGTGTTTTGCGGTAGTGTCTTCCCACCGTTATATTCTGCACCCTTTCGAAAGGAGGGTAGAAGACACATGTGTTGTCGGCCACTTCGAGCAAGTAATCCACGTTGACAATGGCTTTTTGGCTTACCTGCACGAATTGTGGTGAGATGTTGAGTATGGCTTCGCGCTTAATGCCTCGTTTCATGCGTAGCGGGTCGGTCATTCCGGCTATAATCACTTCCCATTGTCTTATTTCGTGATTATATAGGAATGCGCAAATATTTTGTATATGCACAAGTCGGAAATCAGATGTAGATGTATAAAGCAGCAGTTTGTCTCCGTAGGAGTTGGCTGTTGCAAAAGAGTGAAGAGGCGATTCATCGCGTAGTCGTCTTTCCTTCAGGCGTGCGATTACGTTTTTCAGTTCCCTCTCGTCAACCGGTTTCATCAGATAGTCGAAAGCGTTAAGACGGAATGCGGGGAGCATGTATCCGGGGTGTCCGGTGTACATAATCACCTGGCACCATCCCCTCGTAATATTGTCGAGCTGCATGAGGAATTCGAGTCCGGAGAGGTCAGGCAATTCCACATCGAGGAATACCACCTCAGGATTCACTTCAGCCGCCAGGTGGATGCCAGTGCTGCATGTATTGGCAGAACCGCAAAATTCTATCTCCTTATAAGATTTCAGTTTCTTGGTAAGTGTCTCGATAGAGGCCTTGTCGTCGTCGATGATAATAGTTTTCATTTCATAAAATCATTATTATTGGTTATGTATTTTATGTTGTTGGGTATAGTCAATGAAGCCCTGCACCCCAATATGTTATCTCCATCGGTTGATGTGATATTACAAATGGCGAATTTGATTTTCTCCTTGTTGTTACTATTGGTGAGATTAATGATTTGTCTCACAACCTTTAGTCCAGTCGAGGTTGAATCAGATTGCTTGCAGCAGTTAAATCCCGGACCATTGTCCTCCACCGTGATGTATGTTGTTTCATTTTCTATCCAAATGGATATAGTGAGATATTTTTCTCCCTCAATGGCTTTCAGTCCATGCTTCACGCTATTTTCCACAAGTATTTGCACAATCATGGCAGGCACAATAGTGTGATTGATGTCTCCCTTGATGTTTTTGATGTAATACATGGAGTCGCCGATAAGTTTTTTCTGTATTGAGATATAGTGATCCACAAATTCCATCTCCTCTGCGAGTGATATGTACGACTTACCCATCAGGTCGAGATTGTATCTGATGAGCTTCGACATCTCCACGAGAGTGTTGTCATTGTCATCATGTTTGCCTATTTGCTGGTTGAGCACATTAAACACGAAATGCGGAGATATGCGTTGACGTGCATTCTCGAGTCTTAGGTTTATGATGCTTAATTGTTCCTGTAGTTTTCTTTTCCTTATATATATAATAAGGTAAGCTGTACCGAGTATCAATATGATGAGCAGAAGGATTACGATGGCTATGGTGAGATATGCAGCGTTCATCTCCTCGTTCTTCTTGTTGATGGCAATTTGGTGATGCAGTTTGAGCGTGTCGGCAGCAAATCTCAGCATAATCTCGTTTGCACGCATGTTCATTTTGTTATGAGCAAGCGAGTCTTCCTCTTGGCGCGAGTGTTCGATTATCTCCAGAGCCTTGTCATAATTGCCTGTCATGATATAGTAATCCTTCATATATCGAGCCCTGATGCTCTTGAGTGGTTGCTCGATGGCATATCTGAAATTTTCACCGTCGATGATGTTTTTTACACATTGTAAGTTGTTCTTTTTCAGGCAAATGCCAATTTTTATAGTGTTGATATAATAAATGGCAACCTCAACATTGTATTTTCTGAAGAAGGGTTCGCACTTGTTCACAAACACCTGTGCACTATCGATGTTACCAAGATTGAGATAGACATCGGCAAGGTTGATGCGACACAGGTTGATGTCGTTGGCATCGTTGCCGTCAGCTCCTTGCGTCCTCTCTATCTCGTCCTTCATTCTCAGGAACATCTTCAGGGCATTGGTATAGTCTTGTTGATAATAGTAGAAATTTCCGTAGTTGTTGAGGAAATAGATTTTCATGTTGGGTTGCATGATATCATATTGTTTCTCGGCATCTTTATAATAGTAGCTTGCAGACTTGTAGTCCTGCATCTGAGTGTATATACGTCCTAATCCCATGTATATGCTTGCAGTGGCTTTGTTAGACATGTTGAGCGAGTCGGCGAGATATAGAGCGCGTCGATACCATTCTGCCCCCTTTGGCAGGTCGTCCTTAAAGATATATGCGTCGCCAGTGTTGGCTGCCATGTCGGCAGCCGATTGCTTGATGTCGCTTTGCAATGCATAATCGTATGCTTTCTTAAAGAGGGTAATCGCCGAGTCTTTTTCCTGTCTCATCTGATGGAAATACGTGGCTTTTAGCGAGTAGGCTTTTCCTGCCAAACCATATAGTCGCTCTCCCTTGTACTTACATCTGTTAACAAAGTCGATGGTTTTATTGGCATAATAGAGCATGGAGTCGGCAGGGTTGTGTATAGTGTAATGTCCGCCCTTTGCCACAAAAATATCGTAGAAGTCAAGACTGTCTTGTGTATTGTTCAGCATGCTATCGCATATACTTAGGAATTTGTCATTAGCATATCCAATAGAGTCGTAGAGCAGCGACAGTCGATTGTCTTGTTCTTTGCTTCTGGAATGATTGTGTCCATTGTCACCACATGCAATTATTGTCATAACCGAGATGATGACACTAAATAGCTTGTTTTTTTTATATGTCCACATATTTAGGTGTAATTATTATAATTTTTATGCAAAAGTAATGCTTTTTTGTCTAAATCCAAAACTTTTTGATTATTTTATTCCGATTTTCTTGTATAAATGGAAAAATAGCCGTAAATTTGCAGTCGAAAACAACATTATATACAAATATCTATGTGTGGAATAGTAGGATATATAGGAAAGAAAGAAGCCTTTCCAATACTTATAAAGGGATTGCGCAGGCTTGAGTATAGAGGATACGACAGTGCTGGTGTCGCCTTGATTAACGATGACGGCGCACTCAATGTTTACAAGACCAAAGGTAAAGTAGATAATTTGGTGGCTTATTGTGAAGATAAAAACGTAAGCGGTACGGTGGGTATCGCCCATACTCGATGGGCAACTCACGGAGAACCATCGTCGCTCAATGCCCATCCGCACTATTCCATGTCGAAGAATCTCGCCATCATTCATAACGGTATCATAGAGAATTATGCCGACCTTAAGGCAAAGCTTCTGGCTAAGGGCGTGACATTTATCAGTGATACCGACACAGAGGTTCTCGTGCAACTCATTGAATATATTCGCGAACAAAAGAATACCGACCTGCTCACGGCTGTGCAGTTGGCACTCCACGAGGTGATTGGTGCATACGCCATAGCAGTGCTCGACCGCAATGACCCCGACCAGATTGTGGCTGCACGCAAGCAGTCGCCACTCGTGGTGGGAATCGGCGAGGATGAGTTTTTCATCGGTTCCGACGCAAGTCCGCTGATTGAATACACCGACAAGGTGGTGTATCTAGAAGATGGTAACATCGCAGTGATACGTCGTGGAGAGAAACTCGAGGTGGTGAATATCTACAATCGCAAGATAAACCCCGAGATACAGACCGTGGATATCAACCTCGGACAGATAGAGAAGGGTGGGTATCCCCACTTTATGCTCAAGGAAATCTTCGAACAGCCTGAATGTATCACCAACTGTATGCGTGGACGTGTCAACGTGGATATAGATAATGTGGTGCTCAGTGCTGTTATCGACTATAAGAAGCAGTTGCTCAATGCCAAGAGATTTGTGATAGTGGCTTGCGGAACATCGTGGCACGCCGGACTAATCGGCAAGCAGATTATTGAGAGTCTTTGCCGCATACCGGTGGAGGTGGAGTATGCATCCGAGTTCCGCTATCGCAATCCAGTGATTAGCAAGGATGACGTAGTGATAGCAATATCACAGTCGGGCGAGACTGCCGATACCCTGGCTGCTGTGAAATTGGCAAAAGAGCACGGCGCTTTTATCTACGGAATATGTAATGCCATCGGTTCGAGTATCCCAAGAGCCACCGACACCGGTAGCTACATACACGTAGGACCAGAGATTGGTGTTGCTTCCACCAAGGCATTTACTGGTCAGGTGACAGTACTCTCTATGCTTGCCCTTGCACTTGCCAACGAGCGAGGCACAATCAGTAAGGACGAATATAAATCGGTGGTGAGAGAACTCCACGAGATACCGGCAAAGATGAAAGAGGTGCTCAAACTCAACAACCGCATTGCCGACCTCAGCCGTTCGTTCACCTATGCACGGGATTTCCTCTTCCTGGGACGCGGATATAGCTATCCAGTAGCCCTTGAGGGAGCCCTCAAATTAAAGGAAATCAGTTATATACATGCAGAGGGCTATCCCGCAGCCGAAATGAAACACGGACCAATAGCACTCATCGACTCGGATATGCCGGTAGTGGTAATCGCCACCCACAACGCAATGTATGAGAAAGTGCTCAGCAACATACAAGAGGTGAAAGCAAGGCAGGGCAAGGTGATTGCAATTGTGACCAAGGGTGACGACACCATCAGCCGAATTGCCGACGAGGTGATTGAGTTGCCCGAGACGATAGAATGTCTCGAACCGCTACTATCGACGATTCCGCTTCAAATGCTGGCTTATCATATTGCGGTATGCAAAGGCAAAAACGTGGATCAGCCACGAAACCTCGCCAAGTCAGTGACAGTAGAATAATATCCCACTACAACATACACAATGGAACAACTAAAACACGAATGCGGAGTGGCAATGATAAGGCTTCTGAAGCCACTCGACTACTATCAACAGAAGTATGGCACGTGGATGTATGGCGTCAACAAGCTATACCTCATGATGGAAAAACAACACAATCGCGGACAGGAAGGAGCTGGTATTGCTTGCGTGAAACTTGACACCGCTCCTGGTAATGAGTATATGTTTCGTGAAAAAGCCGAAGGCTCAAATGCCATTACCGAAATCTTCAAGAAGGTGCAACATGGATTTGCATCGCTCACACCCGACCAACTTGGCAATTCTGTATATGCCAAGGACAATGTGGATTTTGCAGGTGAACTATATATGGGACACCTGCGCTATTCAACAACAGGAAAGAGCGGACTCAAATATGTGCACCCGTTCCTGAGACGCAACAACTGGAAGGCGAAAAACCTCTGTCTTTGCGGTAATTTCAATATGACCAACGTCGATGAGATATTCGACAAGATTACTGCCATGGGACAGTGCCCGCGTATCTATAGTGACAGTTATATAATGCTCGAGTGGATGGGGCACCGACTCGACCGTGAGGTGGAGCGCAACTACGATGATGCCAAGGACCTGGGGCTTCAAGGCACTGGTATCACCGACTATATCGACCAACATGTTCTCATGAGCAATGTGCTCAAGACCACAATGCCGGATTTCGACGGCGGATATGTGATGTGTGGTATAACAGGTAGTGGAGAGATGTTCTCCATGAGAGATCCGTGGGGCATCCGTCCCGCGTTTTATTATATTAATGATGAGATAGCAGTCCTGGCAAGTGAGCGCCCAGTGCTGCAGACTACCTTCGACCTTGAATTTGAGGACATCAAGGAACTCCAACCTGGACATGCAATGATTGTAAAGCGCGACGGTACAGCATCCATTGAGAAGATTCTCGACCGCAGGGGCGATTCGGCATGCTCGTTCGAGAGAATATACTTCAGTCGTGGTTCCGACCGTGAGATTTACCAAGAGCGCAAGCGACTTGGCGAACAGCTCATGGAACCTATTCTCAAGGCTGTGGATGGAGATGTGGAGCACACGGTGTTCTCCTTTATCCCCAACACCGCCGAGGTGGCATACTACGGTATGCTTAAGGGATTCAAGGAATATACCAATGATCTCAAGATAAAGGAAATAGAGAGTCTCGACCACAAGCCCACCCACGAGGAGCTCCGCAAGATACTCCATAGTTATGTGCGCTCTGAGAAGGCGGCATGGAAGGACATCAAGTTGCGCACATTCATCACCGAGGGTAACACGCGCAACGACCTGGCATCTCATGTATATGACATCACTTACGATGTGCTTGAGCGTGGTGTGGATAATCTTGTCATCATCGACGACAGTATCGTCAGAGGTACAACGCTAAAGGAGAGTATCATCAAAATCCTCGACCGCCTGCATCCCCGCAAGATAGTCATTGTCAGTTCGTCGCCACAGATACGCTACCCCGACTACTACGGTATCGACATGGCGCGCCTGGAGGAGTTTATCGCTTTCCGTGCGTGCATCGAACTGCTCAAGGAGCGTGGCATGCACCAGCTCATAGATGATGTCTATCGCCGCTGCAAGGAAGAGATGCTCAAGCCCAAGGCTGAGATGACATGCAGGGTGAAGGAGCTCTACCAACCGTTCACTGTGGATGAACTCAACCGCAAGATGGTGGAGATGCTGCGTCCGGAGGGAGTGACTACACCCATCGAACTCGTATATCAGAGTATCGAGGGACTACATACGGCCATTCCTAATCATAAAGGCGACTGGTATTTCACCGGCAATTTCCCGACACCGGGAGGAATGAAGCTGGTGAACCAGGCATTTATCAATTATTACGAGAAAATATATCAGTATTCAACAAAGTTCTAAATACTATCTAATGAAGAATGTAACGTTAGTCCTTGAAGATGGGACAAAATTCCACGGAAAGTCGTTCGGTTACGACCAACCAGTGGCGGGAGAGGTTGTATTCAACACGGCAATGATGGGTTATCCCGAGAGCCTCACCGACCCCTCATACGCCGGTCAGCTTATGACGCTCACCTATCCCTTGGTGGGCAACTATGGTGTGCCTCCATTCTCGGTGGAGCCCAACGGCCTTGCCACTTTTATGGAGAGTGACAAGATCTATGCATCTGCAATTATTGTGGCTGACTACAGCGAAAAGTATTCCCACTGGAATGCAGTGGAGAGTCTGGCATCATGGCTCAAGCGCGAGCATGTGCCTGGAATTACGGGTATTGACACCCGCCAACTCACAAAGGTGCTGCGTGAGCACGGAGTGATGATGGGCAAGATTATCTTCGACGATGAGCCCGACAATATCCCTACGGCAGAATATGAGGGAGTCAACTGGGTTGACCGCGTGAGTTGCAAGGAGATTATACGCTACAACGAGGGTGCCGGCAAGAAGGTGGTGCTCGTGGATTGCGGTGTGAAGAACAATATCATCCGCTGCCTTGTCAACAGGGGAGTGGAGGTGATACGTGTTCCATGGAACTACGACTATACGTCGATGGACTTCGACGGACTCTTCCTTGGAAATGGTCCTGGCGATCCCGATATGTGTGAGGACGCAGTCAATGTGATACGTCGCCAGATGTCACTCAGCCGCAAACCGATCTGCGGTATCTGTATGGGTAACCAACTGCTCGCCAAAGCAGGTGGTGCTACTATATACAAACTGAAGTATGGTCATCGTTCTCACAATCAACCGGTGAGAGAGGTTGGCACCAACCGCTGCTATGTCACCAGTCAGAACCATGGTTATGCCGTGGATGCGAAGACATTAGGCAGTGACTGGCGCGAACTATTTGTAAATATGAACGACGGTTCGAATGAGGGCGTATGCCACAAGGAAAACCCCTGGTTCACCAGCCAGTTCCACCCCGAGGCATGCTCAGGTCCTATTGATACCGAGTTCATGTTCGACCGTTTCATAAACACCCTACAATAATACAGAATAAACAAAATGAAAGACGACAATATAAAGAAAGTGTTGCTCCTGGGTTCGGGAGCACTGAAGATTGGCGAGGCAGGCGAGTTTGACTACTCAGGTTCACAGGCACTCAAGGCACTGCGTGAGGAAGGTGTGCAGACTGTGCTCATCAACCCCAATATTGCCACTGTGCAGACATCCGAGGGGGTGGCCGACCAGATTTACTTCCTCCCCGTGCAACCCTATTTCGTGGAGCGTGTCATTCAGAAGGAACGCCCCGACGGTATCTTGCTCGCATTCGGCGGTCAGACTGCACTCAACTGTGGTGTGGAACTATATCGCAGCGGAGTGCTCGAGAAGTATGGAGTGAAGGTGCTCGGAACTCCCGTACAGGCAATCATGGATACTGAGGACCGCGAACTCTTTGTGGATAAGCTCAACGAGATTGATGTGAAGACCATAAAGAGTGAGGCTTGTGAAAATATCGAACAGGCACGACGTGCCGCAGCCGAACTTGGTTATCCTGTCATCCTGCGTGCGGCTTATGCACTCGGTGGACTTGGTTCTGGATTCTGTGATAATGAGCAAGAGCTCGACAAGTTGGCCGAGAAGGCATTCTCGTTCTCTCCTCAGGTGCTCGTTGAGAAGAGTCTAAAGGGATGGAAGGAGATAGAATACGAGGTTGTTCGCGATAAGTATGACAACTGTATCACTGTTTGTAACATGGAGAATTTCGACCCTCTCGGTATCCATACCGGTGAGAGTATCGTTATCGCTCCTTCGCAGACACTCACCAACAGTGAGTATCACAAGCTCCGTGCATTGTCCATCAAGATTGTTCGTCACATCGGTATAGTGGGAGAGTGCAACGTGCAGTATGCTTTCGACCCTAAGAGCGAAGACTACCGAGTGATTGAGGTGAACGCTCGCTTGAGCCGTTCTTCTGCATTGGCCTCAAAGGCAACAGGTTATCCTCTTGCTTTCGTAGCTGCCAAGTTGGGTATGGGATATGGTCTGTTCGAGTTGAAGAACTCGGTGACAAAGACCACCTCGGCATTCTTCGAACCCGCCCTCGACTATGTGGTATGTAAGATACCACGTTGGGACCTCTCCAAGTTCCGTGGCGTTGACAAAGAACTCGGTTCGTCGATGAAGTCGGTGGGCGAGGTTATGGCTATCGGTCGCAACTTCGAGGAGGCCATCCAGAAGGGACTTCGCATGATTGGTCAGGGTATGCACGGATTTGTGGAGAACAAGGAACTGCAGATTCCTGATATTGATGCTGCCCTGCGTGAACCTACCGACAAGCGCGTGTTCATCATCTCCAAGGCCATGCATGCCGGATATACTATCGACCAGATTCACGAGCTTACAAAGATAGACAAGTGGTTCCTCGAAAAACTCCAACATATTATTGATATTGACGAGCGCTTGAAGGCAGTGGGCAATGTCAATAACCTGCGCAAGGATTTGCTGCGTGAGGCTAAGGTATATGGTTTCACCGATTTCCAGATTGCTCGTGCCGTAGGACTTGAGACAGAACTTAAGAGTATGAGTAAGGCTGGTCTGGTGGTGCGCACCTTGAGAAAGAATTACGGCATCCTGCCTGTGGTGAAGCAGATAGACACCCTTGCAGCCGAATATCCTGCACAGACCAATTATCTATATGTCACCTATGCCGGTGTGGCAAGTGACATTAACTTCGAGAACGACAAGAAGTCAATCATCGTACTCGGTTCGGGTGCATATCGCATCGGTTCGTCGGTTGAGTTCGACTGGTGTGGCGTGCAAGCTCTTAACACCATTCGCAAGGAGGGCTACCGCTCGGTGATGATCAACTATAATCCAGAGACGGTATCTACCGACTATGATATGTGCGACCGCCTCTACTTCGACGAACTCACCTTTGAGCGTGTGATGGACATCATCGAACTCGAGAATCCGTCGGGAGTAATCGTCAGCACAGGTGGACAGATTCCCAACAACCTCGCCATGCGTCTCGACGAGCAGCATGTTCCCATCCTCGGAACATCAGCCAAGGACATTGATAATGCAGAGGACCGTGCCAAGTTCTCGTCGATGCTTTCACGCAACGGCATCGACCAACCGGCATGGAGTGCCCTCACCTCGATGGACGACATCAACAAGTTTATCGACGAGGTAGGCTTCCCCGTACTCGTACGTCCTTCTTATGTGCTCTCAGGTGCTGCAATGAACGTTTGTTCCAACCAGGAGGAGCTTGAGAAGTTCCTCAAACTGGCAGCTAATGTAAGTGAGGATCACCCCGTGGTGGTAAGCCAGTTTATTGAGCATGCCAAGGAGGTTGAGATGGATGCTGTGGCTCGCAATGGAGAGATTATTGCCTACGCAATATCCGAGCATATCGAGTTTGCCGGTGTGCACTCTGGTGACGCCACCATACAGTTCCCGCCTCAAAAGCTATATTGCGAGACAGTTCGCCGCATTAAGCGCGTGAGCAAGAAGATAGCCGAGGAACTGCATATCAGTGGACCATTCAACATCCAGTTCCTTGCGCGCGAGAATGATATTAAGGTTATTGAGTGTAACCTGCGTGCTTCCCGCTCGTTCCCGTTTGTCAGCAAGGTGCTAAAGATTAACCTCATCGAATTGGCCACCAAGGTTATGCTTGGATTGCCCGTTGAGAAGCCAAACAAGAATCTCTTCGACCTCGACTATGTGGGTATCAAGGCAAGTCAGTTCTCGTTCAACCGTCTGCAGAAGGCCGACCCAGTGCTTGGTGTGGATATGGCGTCAACAGGTGAGGTGGGATGTCTTGGCGACAACACATCAACAGCCCTGCTCAAGTCAATGCTCAGCGTAGGCCATCGTATTCCCGAGAAGACTATCCTTCTCTCCACAGGTAGTGCCAAGCAAAAGGCAGAGATGCTCGACGCTGCGCGCACATTGGTAAAGAATGGATACAAGCTATATGCCACTGGTGGTACATCTAAGTATCTCACAGAGAACGGCATTGACAACGAACTCGTATATTGGCCATCTGAGGAGGGTAAGCCACAGGCTCTCGACATGCTCCACAACCATGAAATAGACATGGTGGTGAACATCCCGAAGAACCTCACAGCCGGTGAGCTCACCAACGGTTATAAGATACGTCGTGCCGCCATCGACCTTAATGTTCCCCTTATCACCAACAGTCGTCTTGCGTCGGCATTCATAAATGCTTTCTGTAATGTGAAGTTGGATGACATAGGCATTAAGAGTTGGAGCGAGTACAAATGACTATGAACAAAGAATGTAGTATATTGAGAAAGAATATGATTCTTATGGTCTTGCTGCTGTTTGCAGCAAGCATGTTGGCACAGCAGCTATCTGAGCAGGAAGCCAAACAGAAGGCATTAGCATTCCTGACGAAAGGCAGACGTGCTAAACAACAGTTGCATACCGCAAAGGGTAATCTGGAAAAACTCTTCGCATTTAACATCGATGGTGGTGGCTATGTCATTGTAAGTGGTGACAGACGCACACTGCCAATCCTCGGCTATAGCGACGAGGGGGTGATTGATTTTAACAATATGCCCGATAATATGCAGGCATGGCTCAAGGGATATGAGTTTGCCATAGAAGCACTCGGCGATGCAGATGACCTGGGCGAGCAAGATCAGCCTGCAGCTAACAGGCCTGCCGTGGAGCCCATGCTGAAGACAAAGTGGAACCAGCTATATCCTTATAACAAACTGTGTCCTGTGTTTGACGGCACACTGAATCCGGATTGGGAAGGCAAAAGTGGTGCGACTGGTTGCGTGGTAACGGCAATGTCAATGCTGATGAAATATCACGAATGGCCAAATGAAGAGTGCAAGCCAATACCGTCATACTCTTTCTCATATACATTCGACAACAACGCTTTGGACACGATGACACTTGAGGCTCTGCCTGCCGTAAGGTTTGATTGGGCTAATATGTTGGATATTTACTCAGAAAACAAGTTAGCTTCCACTGACACAGAGGAGCAGCAGAAAGCGGTGGCAGAGCTGATGCAGTATTGCGGACAGGCAGTACACATGCGCTACACTCCAATTGGGTCGGGCGCACCGAGTGTGTTTGTTGCCAAGGCATTGATGGGATATTTTGACTACGACCGCGACCTGCGCTTTGTCAGCCGTGCTTTCTATGGCATTGACGGATGGGAGGACATGATATATAATGAAATCGCTGAGGGCAGACCGGTGTACTACGCTGGGTTTACCGAGGAAGAGGGGCATGCCTTCGTATGTGACGGATACGACGGTGAAGGACACTTCCACATAAACTGGGGCTGGAGCGGAAATAATGATGGATATTTTCTTCTTTCCGTGCTCAATCCCAATGACAATACCAACATAGGTTCGTCGAACTCAAATCTCGGTTACAGTATGGGACAAGAAGCTGTCATTGGCATAAAACCTGCGGCTTCAGGGACTCCCGAGATTATTGATGAACCTTATTTTTATTTGGGGAAAGACCTGGAATATGACAACGAAGAACAAACCCTTAGCGTATGGGTAAACCACTGGTGGCTCAAGAGTGACACAATAAATGTCGATATTTCCCTATGCAGCATCGACAATGAGGGTAATCTGAAGGAGCACTATGTAAGCCAACCGCAAATGATAGATGCAATAGAGTGGAACGAATTCGTGATACCCATAGATGCTATCTCACTTGAGGAAGGCATAGGCACCAAGCTCTATCCATGTGTGAGAAGCATGGAGAGCGGAGTGGAGCAATGGCAGAGGCTTACACCCGACTTCCAGTATTTTGAGGCGACACGTGTGGATGGTGTGACTTTGATTCGCATTAATCCGGAACTAAACCTTGGCATCTCCTCTATTCGTCATGACAATGAGACGGATGGCCGGTGGTACACGCTGAACGGAATGCGCATAGCGCACCCCAACAGCTCTGGCATTTACATCAAGGACAAAAAGGCAATAATCATTAAATAACTTAAGTTTCGCATATGCTCAACTTTTTGGAAGTTAAGGAGTTAACTACCAATTATTATCCTTACTTGCGAAATAATATTATTGCCGTTTTTGCTTGCCTTGCTTTTTCTTCCCGTTTTGCTTTCCGCGTCTGTTGCCACGACGCTTGCCACCGCCGCGTGGACCCTTGCGACGCTCAGGCGACTTGTATTCTGGTGCATCGCCGAGACCATCGGGTAGGGGAGTCTTAATCACTTCCTTCTCAAGGAAATGCTCTATCTGCTGGAAACTGCGGATGTCGTCGGGATTGACAAGAGTGATGGCAACACCATCACGGTCGGCACGGGCGGTGCGACCAATGCGGTGTACATAGTCCTCTGCATCGTGGGGCACATCATAGTTGATAACCATGCGAATGTCGTCGATGTCAATACCGCGGGCAACGATGTCGGTGGCGACAAGAACATCCTTCTGTCCGCTCTTAAAAAGATACATCACCTCGTCGCGCTCCTGCTGCGTAAGGTCGCTGTGCATTGAGCAGCAATTCACCTTCATCTTCTGAAGTTCTCTGTTTATCTCCTTCACTCTCTCCTTTTTTCCCGAGAAGATGATGATGCGCTTCTGCTCCTCGGTGGCGAAGATATGACGCAGGATTGGAAGTTTCTGAGTGTCATAGCATACGTATGCCGACTGCTTGATCTTCTCAGCCGGTTTGCTCACGGCAATTTTCACCTCCACTGGTTTATAGAGAATATTGCGCGCAAGAGTTTGAATCTTGTCGGGCATAGTGGCAGAGAACATGATGGTTTGACGATTTTGTGGCAGTCCCTTCACGATAGTCATTATGTCATCATAGAATCCCATGTCGAGCATACGGTCGGCCTCATCAAGAACAAAGAAGCTGACGCGACTGAGATCGACATTGCCCATGCGAATATGACTTAGAAGTCGCCCCGGGGTGGCAATGACCACATCGGCACCCATACGCAAGCTGCGCATCTCCTGATCGTAGCGCGAACCGTCGTTACCGCCATAAACAGCCACACTGCTTATGCCGTCGAGATAATATCCAAAGCCTTGCATGGCTTGGTCAATCTGTTGCGCCAATTCGCGTGTAGGCGACATGATGATACAATTGATGGCATCCTTGGGATAGTCGTCCTCGTCGAGCATAGAGAGGATGGGGAGCAAGTAGGCTGCAGTCTTGCCAGTACCAGTTTGCGCCACGCCCATCACGTCGTGATAGTCGAGGATTTCGGGTATGCACTTCTCCTGTATCGGAGTACATTCCTCAAACCGCATGTCATACAATGCGTCGAGGATATTATCGTTCAAATATGTTTCTTCAAATCTCATTCTTAATTCCTAATTCCTAATTCCTAATCCCTAATTCCATATTTAGTTCGGTGCTTTGCGATAGCATAGGTAGGCTATGCCGAAATACAGAATATTTGGAATCCATGCGGCAAGCATGGGCGGAGTATTAGCATTGATGGCGAAGGTGGCGCAAACCGTCTGCAACAAGATATATGCAAAACTAAGGGCAAGACCAGTGCCGAGATATACTCCCATACCTCCCTTGCGCTTTCGCGAACTGAGGCTCACTCCGATGATGGTGAGGATAAACGAGGCAAAGCAGGATGCTATTCGCTTGTGGTATTCCACCTCATACTGCACAACATTGCTCGATCCACGCTCCTGTTGCTTGGAGATATAGCGAAGCAGTTCGGGACTGGTGAATGTCTCCTGCTGTCCCTTGCTGAACACAAGGTCCATAGGTTCCATCATTATCACCGTGTCCTTCTCCATACCCGAAGTGATCTTCTCGCGCATTCCGCGCAGGTCGCGGGTCTTGTAGTTTATCATCTTCCAATGATAGCGCGAGTCGCTGATAGTGTCGTATTTCACTACATTGGCAGTGGTGTGGAGCACGAGTTTTTTCTTCTCAAACTTGTCGAGCGAGAAACCATAACCAGTCTTTGTCTTGTCGTCATATTGAGATATGTAGGCGATAATACCCTTACCTACCTGTAATTGCACATTTTGTGCCGATGTAACCTTCTTGTTGTTCTTGTAGAGCGACTCAAAGTCATGGCGCACAACAGTGCCCTTGGGGATGACATAGGAGCCAAGATAGAAATTGAGTGCGGATATAAGTGCCGCCGATATCATATAAGGGCGCAAGAGTCGCTTGAAACTCATTCCACTTGCCAGCATGGCGATAATCTCGGAGTTGCCAGCCAACTTGGAGGTAAAGAAGATGACCGCAATAAACACGAATAGCGGACTGAAGAGGTTGGCGAAGTAGGGCACGAAATTAGCGTAGTAGTCGAAGACGATGGCGCGCAACGGGGCGTGGTAGGACGTGAACTTCGCCAGGTTCTCATTGATGTCGAATACAATGGAGATAGATATAATGAGTGCAATAGAATAGAAATATGTACCGATAAATTTCGCGATGATATATCGGTCCATACGCTTGATGAATTTCAGCTTATTCAGAAAAGCCAATTTGCTGAAAACACTCAATAACTTTCTAAGTTTCTCTTTCATATTCTACGTCCTAAGTTGTCGATGACACTGCGTTTCCACTCCACGAAGTCACCTTTTAATATATGTTCGCGCGCGTCTGTGACGAGTCGCAGATAGAATGAGAGGTTGTGTATGCTCGCAATCTGCAGAGCGAGGAGTTCCTGGGCCTTGAACAGATGGTGGAGATATGCCTTGGTATATACTCGGTCGGTCTCGCAGCCCGTTGGGTCGATGGGCGAGAAGTCATACTCCCATTTCTTGTTCTTCATGTTCATTGTACCCTCGTATGTGAAGAGCATTGCATTTCGGCCATTGCGTGTGGGCATGACGCAGTCGAACATATCCACTCCGCGTTCTATGGCTTCAAGTATGTTTTGTGGTGTTCCCACGCCCATAAGATAACGGGGCTTGTCGGTGGGAAGAATCTCATTTACCACCTCAATCATCTCATACATCACCTCAGTGGGTTCTCCCACCGCAAGTCCGCCGATGGCATTTCCCTCAGCACCCTTGTCTGCCACATATTTGGCAGCCTCGCGTCGCAGATCCTTATATTTACATCCCTGCACAATAGGGAAGAGCGACTGGTGATAACCATATAGCGGTTCGGTTTCGTTGAATCGCTTGAAGCATCGGTCGAGCCAACGCTGCGTGAGTCCTAAACTCTTCTTGGCGTATGCATAGTCGCTTTCGCCCGGTGGGCACTCGTCGAGAGCCATGATAATGTCGGCACCGATTATTCGCTCAGTGTCCATCACGTTTTCGGGAGTGAAGATATGCTTCGACCCGTCGATATGCGAACGGAACTCGCAACCCTCTTCCCTGAGTTTGCGGATACCGGTGAGCGAGAACACCTGAAATCCTCCCGAGTCGGTGAGGATGGGACGGTCCCAACCACCGAAGGCATGCAGACCGCCGGCCTTGCGCAGGATGTCGAGACCAGGACGGAGATAGAGGTGATAAGTGTTGCCGAGGATTATCTGTGCCTTCACCTGCTGTCGCAGTTCGGAGAAGTGCACACCCTTGACACTGCCGCATGTTCCCACGGGCATGAAGATAGGAGTGAGAATCTCCCCATGGTCGGTGGTTATCACTCCCGCACGGGCGTCGGACGCATTGTCAGTATGTTGTAGTTGAAATTTCATTTCTTTTCTTCTTCATCTTCTATTTCAAATGTGAGGGCATTATCGACTTTCTCGTCGAGCAATGCAAAATCCCAAACGTCTTGCACATTCTCTACATAGTGGAATGTCACTCCCTTGCGATATACCTCAGGTATTTCCTCGATATCCTTCTGGTTGTCCTTACACATCAGGATGTCGGTGATACCGGCGCGCTTGGCTGCTAATATCTTCTCCTTGATACCTCCCACAGGAAGCACTTTTCCGCGGAGGGTGATTTCGCCAGTCATGGCGGTGTTGGCGCGCACCTTGCGTTGGGTAAGTGCCGAAGCGATAGAGGTGGCTATAGTGATACCAGCCGACGGACCATCCTTAGGAGTGGCTCCCTCGGGCACATGTATATGTATGTTCCAGTGGTCGAAGATACGGTAGTCGATACCGAGCTTCTTATAGTGTGACTTCACATACTCCAAGGCGAGTATTGCGCTCTCCTTCATCACGTCGCCAAGATTACCGGTGAGGGTGAGCTTAGAGCCCTTGCCCTTGCTCAGAGAGGTCTCGATGAAGAGAATCTCTCCACCCACGCTGGTCCAAGCCAATCCTGTGACAACACCGGCATAAGCATTGCCTTGATAGATGTCGCGATTGTAAGGCGGTTTGCCGAGCAAGTCTTCCACATTTGCTGGCTTAATCTTCTCATAAGGCAGGCATTGGTCTTTTGCCACTGAATAGGCCAGTTTGCGCAATGCCTTGTTGATCTGCTTCTCCAGTTGTCGCACACCGCTCTCACGAGTGTATTTCTCGATAATATACTCAAGGGCAGCCTTGTTGAACGATATTGGATAGTTGTCAAGTCCTACATTCTCCTTCTCCTTAGGCACAAAGTGGCGCTTGGCAATCTCTATTTTCTCCTCTGTGATATATCCGCTGAGTTCGATGAGCTCCATACGGTCGAGCAGCGGTTTGGGGATGGTGTTGAGATCATTGGCGGTAGCGATGAACAACACCCTCGACAGGTCGTAGTCGCAGTCGAGATAGTTGTCGTGGAAAGTCTTGTTCTGCTCAGGGTCGAGCACTTCGAGCAGAGCCGACGACGGGTCGCCGTTATGAGTGTTCTGTGTCACCTTGTCAATCTCGTCGAGAATGAACACAGGATTAGACGAACCAGCCTTCTGCATACCCTTGATGATGCGTCCTGGCATGGCACCGATGTAGGTGCGACGATGTCCACGTATCTCAGCCTCGTCGTGCAGACCGCCCAACGATACCCTCACATACTTGCGCTTGAGGGCGGTGGCAATGCTCTTTCCGAGCGATGTCTTACCCACTCCCGGTGGACCATAAAGACAGAGTATGGGAGCCTGTGGATTGATTTTCAGACTCAGCACGGCGATATATTCCAAGATGCGCTCCTTAGCCTTTTCCATGGCATAGTGGTCGCGGTTGAGCACACGCTCAGCCCTTTGCAGGTTGATGTCGTCGGTGGTATATTCTCCCCAAGGCAGATCGACAAGAGTCTGCAGATATGACAGCTGCACATTATAGTCGGAGCTCTGCGGGTTGATCTGCTCCAGTTTGTCGAGTTCCTCATAGAAGAATTCCTCAATTTCCTCCGACCATTTCTTGAGGCGAGCCTTTGCCTTCAACTTTTGCACTTCGGGCGATGACTCATGCCCTCCCATCTCAGCCTGTATGTTCTTTATCTGTTGCTGAAGGAAGTACTTTCGTTGTTGCTGGTCGAGCTCGTCATGCGTTTTTTGGCGTATATTGTTGCGTATCTGTATGAGCTGCAACTCACGGTCGAGATGACGCAGTATCATAAACAATCGTTCCTTCAACTCATTTGTTTCCAGCATCTCCAACTTAGCCTTTGTTGAAAAAGGCATATTGCTTGCGATAAAGTTGATGAGAAGAGTGTCGTTGTTGAGAGATTCCAATGTCATTCCGCTCTCGTCGGGAATATCCTCATTGGCATGGATGAATTTCATGGTAGTCTGCTTGAGGTTTTCGCAGGCCTGTTTGAATTCCATGTCGTTTTTATAGACATTCTTCTCGGGGATAGGTTCTGCGGTGGCAAACAACATCTTGCCAAGGCGATGGAACGTCTTGATTTTCATCTTGCCTAATGCCTGCACGATACAAGTCACCATACCCCCCGGCATCTCAATACACTTCATAACCCTTGCAAACACACCCAGTTGTGCCATGTCTCCTTGCTCGGGTGTTTCAGTATCGGTGTTGGTTTGGTTGACAACACCGATGATACTCTCGTCGCGCTCGGCATTGAGCATCTGTCCGGCAGTGGGGTTCTTTCCTATAAGAATAGGAAGCATTACTCCGGGGAAGAGCACCAGGTTCTTCGTCGGCAGAATGGGTATCTCCCCGTCGGGCATTTCCAACTTATTAATAAGGTCGTCGATATTGCCTTCTATTTCGGCAATCATTGATAATTTATTGTTGTTCATCATTAACATAATCGATACAATTTGCGTTTTAAGAGTGCAAAGTTACACATTTTATATGTAATAGGCAAATAATTGAGCCATAAAATCACTTTATGCCCCTTTCATTGAGTGCTTTTGTATATCTTGCAGCATTTTGAAGGTGCTCCTGATAGGTGCGTGCAAAGTTATGGGTGCCGGAGAAATCCTCCTTGGCGCACATATACAGATAATCGTGCTGCACATGGTTGAGCACTGCGTCGATACCGGCAATTGAGGCAATCTTGATAGGACCGGGAGGCAGACCCTCATTGCGGTAGGTGTTGTATGGACTGTTGATATACAGGAGTTTGTTGTATATACGTTTTAAGGCGAAGTCCTTGAGTGCAAACTTGATGGTTGGGTCGGCCTGCAGCGGCATGTTGGTCTTGAGTCGGTTGTAGTACATGCCGGCAATCATTGGTTTCTCACCATTGTTGGCGGTTTCCTCGTCGATTATCGACGCCATTGTAACCACCTCCACGGGAGTCATCCCCATAGCCTCAGCCTTTCCTCGACGGTCGGCATTCCAGAATTTATTGTATTCCTTCTCCATACGTTCCATAAATCTGTCGAGACTCACGTTCCAGTAGATGTCGTAGGTGTTTGGTACAAAGAGTGCTGCAACAGTAGCTGTGTCATATCCCCAACGGGCGCAATAAGCCGAGTCGGCAAGATGTTCTGCCACATCCGCACTGTCGAGCATCAGTTTGCGCGAAAGCACACCGGCAAGTCGGTCGATAGTGCGCACCTCAGGAATAGTGAGGTTCACCGACGACTGTAGTCCATTCTTCAGATGGCGGAACACCTTGAGTGCGCCCTCACCCGGACGAATGGCATATCTACCAGTGCGGATATTGTCGGCATATCCGCTGTGACGTGCCAGGGTGGTGAAACCCGACATAGGGATAGCCTTGGCAATAGGTTGTATCTTTGAGAATACAGAGTCTTGTGTGTCATCGGAATCGATGTAAATATATTCCGTCTTTGCTGATTTTGACAAATCAGAGAAAAGATAACAATATGTAAAAGCTACTATGAGCAATACCACGGCTGCTGAGCCCCATAGGTATATCTTTGCGTTAATCTTTTTCATTTTTTTTCCTTTTTTATTGCTTATGTTTCTTAAATTTGCTGCAAAGTTACCGCTTTTTTGTGAATAAAGGAAATATTTCGGCATTTTTATTTTGTATTTAATGAACTTTTTAATACCTTTGCAGAGAAATGACACACTAAGGGTGTGGATAATGAATAAAAAAGTAGAAAATATGAAATTGAATTTCTCGGTCAACTATCGCACTGCATGGGGTGAGAGTGTTAACGTGGTTATCGACTACGTTTGCACTGACGGTGCGAGGAAAAGACAAGATATACGCATGACGACGCAGGACGGAGAGCACTGGAGCGTGGAAACCGCTATTGTGGAATCGCGCCACAGGGGAATCTCCCGGTTTGCCTATTACTATCAGATAGAGGCTGAGGACGGATATGTGCTCAGACGAGAGTGGACGCTCGTGCCCCGACTCATTGCCTGTGCCTCGGGACATGATTACAGGATGGACGACGAATGGCGGGCCACGCCCTTTGTCAACCACCTGTTCTCGGCTGCTTATCTTACTGCCGAGGGAATGCAGAATGACAGCGAGAGTGTTGTGACATTGCCTACATTCCGACGCACTGCAATATTCCGCATCATGGCTCCACAGGTAGAAAAGGGTAAGAAGGTGGCTCTTTGTGGCAATCATCCGGCATTGGGTTCGTGGTCGCTATCGAGATATGTGCCCCTGCAATATGCAGGTCAGTCGGTATGGACAGTAGCCATAGACATCGAGGTGATGCACGAGCCAATAGAATATAAATATGTGGTAGTGGATGAAAAGACCCACAACCTGGAGGATTGGGAGGAAGGCGACAACCGTAAAGCCGATTTCTATCGTATGCCCGACGGGGAGGTGAGGGTGCTCGACGGAGGTATTATGCGCAGAAGGGAGAAACTGTGGAAGTCGGCAGGAGTGGTGGTACCCGTATTTGCCTTGCGCAGCGAGAGATCGTGTGGAGTGGGCGACTTCGGCGACCTGAAACTGATGGCCGACTGGGCTGCCGCCAACGGGATGAAGATAATCCAACTGTTGCCCGTGAACGACACTACCATGCAGCACAACTGGAACGACTCCTATCCATACAACACTATATCTGTCAACGCACTTCATCCGCAATATGTCAACCTCGACGATGCCGGACGCCTTGCCAACAATGGGTCGATGCTCGATTTCAATCGCCGACGCTCAGAACTCAACAATCTTTCGTTCACTGATTATGAGGCTGTGGAGAAGGTGAAGACGGAATATCTGCGCGAACTCTATGCCGACTGCGAGGAAAAATTGGCAAGCGATGAGCAGTTTGCCAAATTCAAGAAGGAGAATGAGGATTGGTTGGTGCCATACGCTGCATTCTGTATCCTGCGCGACAAATATCACACTGCACGTTTTTCTGATTGGAAGGAGGATGCCGTATATAACCGCAGAAGGGTGGAGACACTGGTGAAGCAACGCGAGGCAGAATATATTTATTGGGTGCAATACGTATTGCATAATCAGTTGAAGGAAGCGGCAGAATATGCTCGTAATAAGAATGTTACGTTTATGGCCGACATACCTATAGGAATAAGTGCCGACAGTGTTGAGGCATGGAGCGAGGGAGCATTGTTTAATCTCGACATGCAGTCGGGATCGATGCCCGACAAGGGAAACGCCAAGGGGCAGAACTGGTGCTTCCCTACATACAATTGGGATGCCATGATGCGCGATGGATGCCGATGGTGGCAGAAGCGCCTGCAGAGGATGGAGCAGTATTTCGGAGCAGTGAGAATCGACCATGTACTCGGTTTCTTCCGTATTTGGGAGATACCACACTCTTCGGTGGATGCCTTGCTCGGTCATTTCTCTCCCTCGATGCCGTTGTCGCCCAACGACATCAATGCCCGCGGACTCACCTTCAGGCATGAGTTTATGACTCGTCCGTTCATCAATTGGCGAGTGCTGACAAAGACGTTTGGAATCCATGCGGAATATGTGCGCAACACTTATCTAAGGGAAAAGGGCTATGGATTATATGACCTCCGCAACGAGTTTGACACCCAAAGAAAGATATACGATGCCTTCAATGGCAGAAACGACGAGAACAGTGTGTGGATTCGCGATGGACTTTGCCGTCTTGTGGCAAACGTGCTCTTTGTAGAGGACAGCAGATGGCCGAATATGTTCCATCCACGAGTGCAAGCCTACAATGCCCTTGTCTTCGAGGCTCTTACCTCCGAGGAGCGACAGGCTTTTATGACTATCTATAATGATTATTTCTATGAGCGACATAATGAGATGTGGGGAGCTTTGGCCTACCGCAAACTGTCTATGGTGCTCGAGCGCACCAACATGCTGGTGACGGCTGAAGACCTTGGTGTACTGCCCGATTGTGTGCAACCCACACTTGATGCGCTTCGCATTCTTACCCTTGAGGTGCAGACACTGCCCAAGCAGCATGGATTGGAGTTTGCCCACCTTGAGGCAAATCCCTATCTCAGCGTAGCCACTATCTCCACCCACGACATGCCACCCATGCGACTGTGGTGGCAGGAGCGTCCCGAGGCGGCACAGCATTACTATAGGGACAGAATGCAGAAGGATGGCCGACCGCCAGTGGCTCTTACCACTACACTCGCCGAGGAGATAGTGTCGCGCCATCTCTATTCCCCCTCGATGCTCTGTCTGCTGTCCTTGCAGGACTGGCTTGCCGTGGATGCCGAAATACGCAATCCCGATCCGCGCTCTGAGCGCATCAATATTCCCGGCGATTGTTATAACCGTTGGTCATACCGTATGCATGTCAACATCGAACAACTGATTGCCGACGAACAGTTAAATAAGAAATTAAGAACAATAGTGGAAAGGAGTAAAAGAAATGTATAAAACTTACATATTTGACTTGGATGGTACGTTGCTCAACACGCTTGGCGACCTGGCTGCAAGTACCAACTATGCACTGAGGCAGTATGGAATGCCCGAACATACAATTGACGATGTGAGAAGATTTGTGGGTAATGGTGTGGGAAAACTGATAGAGAGGGCAATTCCCGAGGGATTGGCCAATCCTCAATATGAAGATGTGCTCGCCACATTCCGCAAGCACTATATGCTCCATTCGCTCGACACTACAGCCCCATATCCCGGGATAGAATCCCTGCTGCACAGTCTTCGCTCACACGGTTGCAATGTGGCTGTGGTGAGCAATAAATTTTACAATGCCACAGTAGAACTATGCCGTCATTTCTTTGCCGACACAGTTGAAGTTGCCATAGGCGAGAGGGAGAACATAAGGCGCAAGCCGGCTCCCGACACAGTGTTTGAGGCAATGCGACAGTTAGGGGTAAGTGGCGAGGATACAGTGTATGTGGGCGACAGTGACGTTGACGTTGCTACAGCCCGCAATTCCGGTATTCCGTGCATCAGTGTGTTGTGGGGATTCCGCGACAGGGATTTTCTCATCGAACATGGTGCCACAACCTTCGTAAATACGCCCGAAGATATATTAAAATGCTAAATAATGCAAATAATCTCCTTGTTTCGTTGGAGATTTGGTATTTTTGACGTAACTTTGTGGCATAAATAACTTTGAATAACAGAAATGAATTGCAAACAAATCATATTTTCAGTCTTATTGGCTTGCGCAACATCTCATATCTCTGCCCAGAAAATCACTCTCGGCAACAGTACTACCGCTGACGGCGGACAGTATAAGGGAGAATTGGTGGCAGGCAAACCGCAAGGCAAGGGAAAGGCTACATACGAGAACGGCAACTGGTATGAGGGCGAGTATGTGAAAGGCAAGCGCCAGGGATATGGCACTTACACTTTCTACGACGGCGAGAAATACGAGGGCCAATGGTTCCAGGATCATCAGCATGGCAAGGGCACTTATTACTTTGCCAACAACAATAAATACGAAGGTCTGTGGTATCGCGACTATCAGCAGGGCACCGGAACAATGTATTATTATAATGGTGACAAGTATGAAGGGTCGTGGAAGCAGGACAAGCGCAACGGACAGGGTGTATATACCTTTGCCGGTGGCGCCTACTACAAGGGTGCATGGCTTAACGACAAGAAGAACGGTCAGGGGGTGTTCGATTGGGGCGATGGTTCGCGCTACGAGGGCAATTGGCTTGAAAACCAACGCTCGGGCAAGGGCACATTCCATTATGCCGACGGGGATGTGTATGTAGGCCAATGGAAGAATGACATTCAGAACGGAAGGGGAATATACAAGTTTAAGAATGGTGATGTCTATGAGGGCGACTACGTTCAGGGAGAGCGCACCGGCAATGGCATATTCAAGTATGCCAATGGCGACAAGTACGCCGGACAGTTTCGTGACGGCGACAAGTCGGGACAGGGCACTCTCACTTGGAAGAACGGTGACGTATATACCGGCGGATGGAAAGAAGACCGTCAGGACGGACAGGGCAAACTGGTGATGAAGAATGGCGATGTCTATGAAGGTCAGTGGAAGGGTGGAAAGCTAAACGGGCAGTGCATCATCCACTATGCCGACGGGGCAAAGTTCAAGGGTCAGTTTAAAAACGACCTCCGCCATGGTCCTGCCATCGAGGAGGACAAGGACGGCAAGCGCTTCGAGGGCAGCTATGTAGATAACAAGCGCGACGGAGAGTTTGTGGAGAAAGACCGCAATGGCAACATCACTGCCCGGGGTACATACTCTGCCGGATGGAGGACGGTTAAGAAAAATTGAAAGATTGAAAAATTGAAAGATTGAAAGATTGAAGATTGAAAGAAACAAAGTCAATTAAAATATACAGTTATGATAATAGATTCATTGGAGAAATTGAGCTACTATTCAGTGCTCAATCCATTATTTGAAGATGTTTTGGCATTTATCGCCAATAACGACCTCGACAGTCTTAGCGAGGGTAAGCATGTGATTAAGGGCGACGATCTCTTCTTGAATATTGCCGTGGCAAAAGGCAAGACCAAGGAGGAGGCTGTGCTCGAAACCCACGACGAGATGATCGACATACAGATACCCCTGTCGTGCAGTGAGACTTACGGATACACTCCGCGTGAAGATCTGCCCGAGGGCGAATATAATGCCGAAAAGGACATAACCAAGTTGCCGGGAGTAGCATCACAGCAGTACGTAACCTGCACCCCCGGCATGTTTGCCATCTTCTTCCCACAGGACGGACATGCTCCCTGTATTTCCGATGAGAAGGAGATAAGAAAAGCGATTTTTAAAGTTAAGAATTAGAAATTAGGAATAAAAAACTAATAATTTTTATCTGATATGGCTGAAAAAAAGATTTGTATAAGGAGGAAGACGGCTACAGCCGCCGCTCCCAAGAAGAAGGAGCCCGCACACATCGGGCTGGTGAAGAACGATTCATGGCTCGAACCGTTCGAGGGTGCTATCCGTGGTCGTCACGAGCATGCACAGTGGAAACTCGATCAGCTGACTAAGAAAGGAAAGATTAAGCTATCCGACTTTGCCACTGGTCATCTGTATTTCGGCTTGCACAAGACGACAAGGGGCGGATGGGTGTTCCGCGAGTGGGCTCCTAATGCCACAGAGATCTACCTCATCGGTGATTTCAATAACTGGCAGGAAAACGAGAAATATAAGCTCAAGCGTATCGAGGGCACTGGAAACTGGGAACTGAAACTCCCGGCCAAGGCAATGAAGCACGGCGACCTATATAAGATGAAGGTGAAGTGGAATGGTGGAGAAGGGGAGAGAATCCCTGCATGGTGCCAACGCGTAGTGCAAGACGATACCACAAAGATATTCTCGGCTCAAGTGTGGGCGCCCGAGAAACCCTACGTATTCAAGAAGAAGACATTCAAACCGAGCAAGAACCCACTGCTCATCTATGAGTGCCACGTGGGTATGGGACAGGATGCCGAGAAGGTGGGATCATACAAGGAGTTTACCGAGAACGTACTGCCGAGAGTGATTGAGGACGGATACAACTGTATTCAGGTGATGGCCATCCAGGAGCATCCCTACTATGGTTCGTTTGGATATCACGTCAGCTCGTTCTTCGCTCCCTCAAGCCGATTCGGCACTCCCGAAGAGTTGAAGGAGATGATCGACACAGCCCATAAGAACGGTATTGCCGTAATCATGGATATAGTACATTCTCATGCAGTGAAGAACGAAATAGAGGGATTGGGCAACCTTGCCGGCGACCCCAATCAGTATTTCTATCCTGGCGACCGTCATGAGCATCCGGCTTGGGACAGCCTTTGCTTCGACTATGGCAAGGACGACGTGATGCACTTCCTGCTCTCCAACTGCAAGTACTGGCTTGAGGAATACCACTTCGACGGATTCCGCTTCGACGGTGTCACATCCATGCTCTACTATAGCCATGGACTCGGTGAGGCTTTCTGCGGTTATCCCGATTACTTCAATGGACATCAGGACGACAATGCCATCTGCTATCTCACCCTCGCCAACCTTCTTATCCATGAGGTCAACCCCAATGCTATCACCATTGCCGAGGAGGTAAGCGGTATGCCTGGATTGGCAGCAAAATATGAGGACGGAGGCTATGGATTCGACTATCGCATGGCTATGAACATCCCCGACTATTGGATAAAGACCATCAAGGAAGTGAAGGACGAGGATTGGAAACCGAGTTCGATATTCTGGGAGGTGAAGAACCGCCGTCCCGACGAGAAGACCATCAGCTACTGCGAGAGCCACGACCAGGCACTTGTGGGCGACAAGACCATTATCTTCCGTCTGATAGATGCCGACATGTATTGGCACTTCAAGAAGGGCGACGAGAACTTCATGGTTCATCGTGGCATCGCTCTCCACAAGATGATTCGCCTCGTCACGGCAGCAGCCATCAACGGTGGCTACCTCAACTTTATGGGCAACGAGTTCGGACATCCCGAATGGATTGACTTCCCCCGCGAGGGCAATGGATGGAGCTACAAGTATGCACGCCGCCAGTGGAACCTCGTTGACAACAAGGAACTCTGCTATCACTATCTCGGCGACTTCGACAAGGCTATGCTCAAGGTGATAAAGAGTCAGAGAAACTTCCAGAAGACTCCGGTGCAGGAGATTTGGCACAACGATGGCGACCAAGTGTTGGCATTCAGTCGTGGCGACCTTATCTTCGTCTTCAACTTCAGTCCCGACCGCTCGTTCACCGACTATGGATTCCTCGTTCCCACCGGTTCCTATGATGTAGTGCTCAACACCGACGCCAAGGAATTTGGAGGCAATGGATTGGCAGACGACTCTATCACCCATGTCACCAATTTCGACCCTCTGTATGTCAACGACCGCAAGGAGTGGCTCAAGCTCTATATCCCGGCACGCTCGGCAGTGGTATTGAAAAAGAATTGATAGAACTCTATACTTTTTAAATGTATAATAGTAATAGAAATCGTGAAGATGGTAGCGCAACCGTTGTAAGGACGGTGTGCGCTATCGTTTTTTTGCTCTTTGTGGCAATCTATGTGTTTTTCTATCAGGAAGACACACTCGCCCTCACCCAGCATCTGCTCAGTGGGGGTAAAACAGTTTATTCGCGTGTCATAGGCGGCAGCATAATCATAATAATACTGGCTCTCATACAGTTTTCCGTAGCAAAACTGATACAGAAAAAGCCCCTTTGCATTTTCGCAATGTCGTGCTTCCCCTCGCTGTATATATTGGCGATGCTCACCGACTACGACCCGTCGAGCTCAATGTCGCCTTGGGGATGGTGGGCAATACTCATGCCCGTAGTAGTGGCACTATGGTGGGGAGTGGTGTATTTCCTCGGCGAACTGCTCCGCTATCGCTTTCCCGACAACGGTCATGAAGAGGGATATATGGCAAGAACCATAGGATGTAATATCTTCCTCCTTGCCGCCATGATGATTGGCGTGGGATTGATGTCCATGTCCAACGACATCACCCATTATCGCCTTAGGATGGAGCGCTTGCTCATGCATGGCGAATATGCCAAGGCACTCGAGGTGGGCAAGGCCAGCGACAAGACCGATGCCAGTCTCACAATGCTCCGTGTCTTTGCCCTTGCCCACGAGGGAAGGCTTGGCGACGAACTCTTCAAATATCCTGTGCGTGGCACATCTGCCTCGATAGTGCCCGAACTGTCCGACGGCAAGATGCTCATGCTTTCTCCCGACTCAGTCTATCGCATGCTTGGAGCCATACCTCGCCATGGTCAAACCACCAAGAACTATCTCAAAGCCATTGTCAAGAGCGGACAGGCAACAAAGGCTGCCATCGAATATCAGCTTTGTGGAATGTTGATCGACAAGGACCTCGATGGCTTTGTCAATCTTCTGATGAAGACGCACAAGATCGACGACACCCTTCCGTTGCATTATCGCGAGGCTCTCATCCTCTACACCCATCGTCGTTCATCCCCCAAGGTGGTATATAGCAACACAGTGATGGACACCGACTACGACGACATGCAGCGCCTTGAGGCAGAGACCAAGTCGCCCGGCGAGCGTCGCATCCAGATATACAAGCAATTCTCCGGCACATATTGGGAGTATTTCGATTATCATCGGTAGTTTTGCGGTAATACTATACGAGAGAGATTATAGTCGGTTGCGCTCGCTTTGTCCGGCGTGGCTACCCTTATATCTACTCTTCGTGGCATTGAACCGCCAAGATACATTGAACCCGATTCGACGGGCATCGCGATAAAGACGAAAGATATTTCTGTACCCTATACCGCCATATGCCGTTCCTTCGTCGTATTTAGTGCGCAAGATGTCACTGGCGACGAGGGCTACATTGAGGCTTTTGTCCCGCAGGAATTGTTTGCTAAGGCGGAGGTCGAGACTTCCAGTTGTCTTGTTTATCCAATAGGCTGACTTCTGATAGGGCGTGATGCTTCCCGTTACATTCAGCATCCATGCGTGAGGCAGGGTAAAAGTGTTGTCGAACGTGAAGTCAGTCATCAGTCCGTGCCAGTTGTGGGCGATGCCCAACTCCCCGTAATCATGGTCTTGCACAGCGAACTCTACTGAATAGTTCATCTGCCAGATGCCGATTTTGGGTGTGGCGTTGAGGACTATCATGTAGTACTGTGTCTTTGGAACGGTGCGGAAGTCGGTTAGAATCGCACCAGGATGGTCGACATCGTCGTAGGTAGAACGTATAGAGTGATATACATTTTCCTGATACCCGTAAATGGCTTCGGTGTATATCCACTTCCACTGCGATTTCCACGCAATACGATGGTTGGTTTGGGGCTGAAGGAAAGGGTTGCCACTATTGTATTCATACTTACTGGTATAGGTGACTGCCGATGACAGGATGGAATATGGCGGGTTGTTTCGTGTACACTGGTAGGAGAGCGAATGGGTCCAAGGTGAGTGCTGATAACTGATGGACAACTGGGGTATCAACACGTGGTAGTTAGGACTCATCTCGTTGTTGCGGACACCGTCAAGTTCGTAACGGTTGTGCTCATTCTGCCAGCGCAGGCCTGCATTGACGGAGAGGCTCCCCACTTTTAGCGAGTAATTGGCAAAAACGCTCCAGATAGCAGTTTGCTGTCGGATGTGGTTGTCGGCAGAGAAGCCGCTTTGGGTGAAGTCGCTGGTGCGGTCAACGGTGGATGCCTCCTCTCCAAAGGTTAGCTTGCCAATGGGAAAAGGGGCTGTGATGACCAGTTTCTCGGCAATCAGTTGGTTCTTCGTGGCCGTACTGCTGCTAACGGGTGTCTCGCCCTCTGTGCCTCCGCTCATCTCGTTTTGGGAATGGGCATTGTAATAGTCTGCACTGAAATCCACCTTCCACTTCCCGATTTCTCCGATATAATAGGCATTGATACTATGCTTTAACTTAGGCTTAGTCAGCGTCGTTGTCGTACTATGCCCTTCGTCCACCATCATACCGTCCTGCATGGTTTGCATGTCATTGGCGCAGATATACTTTCGGTCGCCGATATAGTTGTTGGCCGTATAGGTAAAGCCAATGGAATGGTGGTCGTTGATTTCCCAGTTCCATCCGAGGTCTGCAAAATAGTATTTCATTTGATACTTATATTCCTCTTCTTTTTGATGGTTCCAAATGGACGATGCCTGCAATTGTTCGTTTGTTGTTTTTACCGTCTGTGTGTTGTTGTCTGTCAGGTAACCTCGAACGAAGAAGTCCATACCGTTCCGTAGGCGATAGTTCAGGGCAGCATAGGCACTCTCATAATGTTCGTGCCCTTGTCGGTAAGCACCAGAGAAGTTGCCGCTCCAGCCTTCGCCTGTGCGACGGACAGTCTTGATGCGGATTACCGACGAGACAGCGGCGTCATATTCAGTTCCTGGCTGTGTGATAATCTCTACCGACTTGACCTCATCTGCTCGCAGACGCTCTAATTCGTCCTCTCCTCTCACTTTCTTGTTGTTGATGTAGATTTCGGGCTTTCCATGACCTGCTATCTCGCCGTTGCTCATCATCAAGGGCAGACGGGTGAGCATTTCGTTGGCAGAACCGAATTGCTCCAAAGGAGTGCCTTGAATCGAGACCTGCAGGCCCCTGTCTGTTGAAGTATATAGCGGCCTATGACCTTTAACGGTAACTCCTTTTAATGTATAGTTATCTGGCTGCATCCGAATTGTCCCCACCTCGGCCTTGTCGCAGAGTCTGTAGACGGTCTTGTAACCGACGTAGGAGATACGGGCGATCACGGTGGGCTGTTCGTAGGGAATAGCAAAGTAACCGCTTTCGTTGCTGACACCACCGCTAAGCAGCGTGGAGTCGGCAGGATTGAGGATGGCAATGTTGGCGTATGCCACAGGCTGGCCCTGTTCATCAATGATGGTGCCCGTCAGGTGGCGATCTGTCTTGTGGGTACACTCCACATAGATTTCTCGGTCGTCGGGCTTCACGGTCATGCGGACGGGATAGAAGCCTATCATCTGCTGGATGGCATCGGGCAGTTTCTTATTCTTGATGGTGGCTGTGATGCGGAAGTCCTCCAGTTCGTTGTAGAGGAAGTTGACGACGTATTCCGTCTGCTCGTTGTTCAACTGGAGCAGGGCCTCACTGAGCGACACATTATTATATGTATGCGTGACACGCTGGGCGAAGGTGCCAAGTGGCATGCAGAGGATGCAGGCCATGAGCGTCAGAGTATATAGTGTGCGTCTCATTTTACTACCAATGTTTTGTCTTCCATGCCGATATTCACGGCCTCGAAGGTGTTCAACTTTTCTACTACACGCGAGAGACTGTCTTCACGCTTCCATACAAAGTGGAAACGAAGGTGGCGGACCGCTTCATTCTCAAATTCCACGCCGACGCCGTGGGCTGTAGCAATGGCTGTGAGCATGGAGTCGAGTGGCACATTGTTGAAAATGTATGGCTTAACGGAAATTGTGTCGGCCTGAACCGTATCTGCTGGCAGGGAAGTGACTGGATTAATGTCTGTCGTTTGCTCCGTAGAGGGCAGTTGCGGTTTGGGCGTGCTGATATTTCGCACAACTTGGATAGCGGCAAAGGCAATGCCCGAAACCAGGAGTACACCGATGAAGGATGCAGCTATCTTGCGAGGTGCGAGGTAAGCGCGAAGACGGGGCTTATATTCTCCTTCGTCGAGGATTTCCAACTCTTCTGAATGGCTGGCTGCAAACTTCTCCCATTCGGCATCCACATCGGGTGTATCGTTCTTAAGTGCATCGTGCTTGAAGGCACGCTTAGCGAAGCCAAGTTGCTTTACAAATTGGCGCATCTCGTCATCGGCGAGTATCTGCTGCAACTGCTCGTCGGTCAGTTGCTCGGGGTGTTCCTGTAATTCCAGAAGCCACTCTATACGCTTTTCTTCGGTCATCATATTGCTTTTGAGTTTGAATTAAAATACTTTCTTATTTTCCCCACCGACTGCTTCAGATGGGTATGGACGGTCTGGCGGCTGACGTTCAGTGCTTCGGCCACTTCCTGGCAGGTCATCTCCTTTAGGTAGTGCAATCGGAAGACATTCTGCTCCATCAGTGACAGATTGTCCCGCACGTAGCGCATCAGTTCTTCCATCTGCATTTGTTCTTCCACCGTATTGTCGCTAACAAGTGTGGCAGTGTCCTCGGTAAGCAGGCGTGCAAAGCGTTCATGCACCTGTTTGTGCTGCAACACATTCAGACAGCGATGGCGCACGCTCGCCAAGAGGAATGCTTTTGCGTTGTCTGCTTTCACGATGGTGCTACCGCTAAGCAGACTTGCGAATACCTCGCTCACCACGTCCTTGCTCTCCGCTTCATCGAAGAGTAATGTGAGTGCCAGATGATACATCTGCGTGTAGTGTGTCTTGAACAGACTTTCGATTTGACTCCGTCCAATTCCTCCTCGCTCGGCAGAGTTGATGCGAACATCACTCTGCGCTCGCTCGTTCATCATTTCTTTTCGTGTCATACACTTATAATACAGTTCAGACGTAGAAAATGTAAAGCAGAAATGCGATTATTTTCAATTCAAACTCAATTTTTCTATTGTTGGGGCGTTTTTTTCAATCAAATCGGGCGAGGATGTGCTGTTTCCCATCCTCGCCCGTCATGTTATCTCCATGTCCACCTCGCAATACTTTGGCTATTTCCTTCTGTTGTAAAGATATTGATTCCATCTCGTTCTATTTCAGTATATATTCACCTCTTGATTTCATACTCTTGTATTTTTGCGCAAAAATATCAATAATATTTCATATCTCCAAATTTTTTTAGGGAAAAGTGCCATTCTTCTACTTCTTTTCGTGTTTTGCCATTATTCTCTCTCGTAAAGTCTTTCTCTGCGCAGAGCAAGCAACGTAAAAGAGAATGAATCCCTTCCAGAAAAAACAATATTATCACAAAAAACTCCCGAATTACTTGGTAGTTCGGGATTTTTTATATACCTTTGCAAGCAGTTAGTTGAACTCCACGCTGCAAGGCGGGAGGGAAACAGCTGAAGGCAATGGGGCAGCTAGCCTGTCAAGATGCCTTGAACATAATGGGAAGAAAGGCGTTTACGACGCTTTGGTTTTGACGGATTGAAATCTGGACAATTTCACACTTGTCAAAAAACAAAGCAGATGTCAACGCCACTAAAGGTGTAGATTATTCTATGCCCATATTGTATCTTGTCGGCAGGAGATGTTGTATCCTGTCGGCAGGATTAATGGGTGGATTATATACCTTAGTGGAGTTTGTACTCTGTTCGTTTCAGACAAGTGGGCAGTCCAGAGCCTCAATCCGTGGAACGAGCAAGTTGTACAAGCTCCACGTTTTTTTTGTTCCATACGAGATAACTAAAAACAAGAATATTTGGCTTGTCGGGAGCTAATAGCCATACAAAATGTAGTAAGCCCTATGCTTATCGACAACAAGAAAGACAGATATCCCGATGACGGATATAATATAGTGACAGTGTGGGATTATATTCGTTCCTTTATCGGACGAAATATGGACAATCCAGGAATGGAGCAGAAAGGAAGGCTGGATATTGTTACAGGCTATTTTACGATTCGTGCATTAAGTAAACTATATCGTGAACTTCCTGTAGATGATCATTTCCGAATTGTCTCTTCAGAAATGGTTGAAGATACAAAAAAGGCTGACAATGTAATCGATTTGCTCAATGGTGATGGAAGTATTACTACTATCATCGAACTGGCAGACTATGCAAAAGAAGCAGTAGCCTTCCTAAAAAGGGATAAAGTGGAAATTAAAGCAGTTGTTAATGCATTCTGTCACGCAAAACTATATTTATTTACTAACAACAATTTGCAGTCTGACAGTTTTTATCTTTCAGGAAGCAGTAATCTTACAGATGCAGGGCTTGGGCTGAAGGCTACCTCCAATGTCGAGCTCAATGTAGGCAATCCATGCAGGACATTCGATAATGACTATAAGGAACTTAATGGTTGGTTTAATGATCTTTGGAAGAATATTGCCAAAGACAAAGTGCATGCCGTATTAAACGACAAGAAGTCAGAAATGATTGACGTAAAGGAATTCTTCATACGTAAGATAGAAGAGTATTTCCGTACTTATACTCCACAGGAGATATACTATAAGATTCTGTTTGAACTCTTTAATGCAGATATAGAATTGGACAATAGCTTGGAGCATCAGAAAGACATGTCAACACTGCAAAACAGTGTGATATGGAAAACATTGTTCAATTACCAGCAGAAGGGAGTTATCTCGCTCATCAAGATGCTGAGAAACTATAATGGTGCTATCCTTGCAGATGCTGTGGGACTCGGAAAGACATTCTCTGCACTCGCAGTTATAAAATATTTCCAGACGAAAGGTTATCAGACGGTATTGCTTTGTCCAAAGAAATTGGAACAAAACTGGAAGCAATACTTGCGTCGCCATGGTTCCCGTTTTGAGGATGACAAGTTTGATTATCTTGTACGTTTCCATACAGATTTGCAGGATGAAAGATTGATGCGCTATGACGATGCCAAGCTTGATTATCTTCAGCATAGCAAGCGCATATTGATAGTGATAGACGAGAGTCACAATCTGCGTAATGAGAAGTCTGGACGCTATCAGGAACTGATGTCTTCCTTGATTCAGAATAAGGATGGACATGATGACCGCGACGTTAAAGTATTGATGTTGTCAGCTACTCCAATTAATACAGGATTGAACGATGTGAAAGGTCAGTTTAATCTTATTGGACATGGTAAGGATGATGCTTTTGATAATGACACATTTGGCGTTGAATCCTTGAAAAACCTATTTACTGACGCTCAGAGAAAGTTCACCAAGTGGTGCGAGGATGACAATCGCACTATTGGTGGTTTTATATCCAAACTGCCGCCAAAATTCTTTAATCTCACCGACAAACTCATCGTTGCAAGAACACGTAAGTTAATAGAAAAGACTTTAGGCGAGGACCTCGGATTTCCCGATAAGGACAAGCCAGTAAACGTGTATCAAGGAGTGGAGCATTTCGGCAAATACAACACTACCGAAGAGATATATGCAGCCTTCGAGGAACTGCTTCTTACAGCCTATCAACCAAGTTGCTATATCCCAAAGACAATAAAGAAAGCAAGAAAGGAAGCTCACAAGGAATGGGATGACGATGTCAACCGAGAAATGTTCCTTGTCAAGATGATGGGAATCCTGTTTATGAAGCGACTTGAAAGTTCGTGGTATTCCTGCATGTTGACAGTTGAAAAAGTGCTTGATGTTCACAAGAGGACATTGCAGATGGTGGAGGAGTTCAAGCAAAAGAAAAACGATGGTCAAATTGTTGTAGATGATGATGGTGTGGTGTCGTCGGATGAGGATGACATTATAGAGGATTATTCATTGCGCAAGGGGACAATCAACATTGCTTCAATGCAAAATCTGAATGGCTTTGAAAAAGGACTTAAGGCAGACGTGAAAAACCTCAATGAGATATATTTGGCTCTTAAGGACTTTGAGACTAAATATCGCCATGGGCAGGAACATGACCTCAAATTGGAACATCTTGTTAATATACTACAAGACAAGCAGAAGGCTGAAAACAAGAAGGTCGTTATATTCACTGCTTATAGTGATACAGCAAAGTTCTTGTTTGATGAATTAAAGGCTCGGGGTTTTACCCGATTGGCTTACGCATCAGGTCAGTCGGTTGGTTCTACAGGTCATCATTCAACAAGGGATTTCACTGAGGTTCTTGAGAGCTTTGCCCCATACAGCAAGTTGTATAAGGAAAAGGACTGGACTAATCTTTATGAGGATGCAAAACTCAATCGCTCCGACTACTATGATGATGAAAAGCAGAGGTGGAACGTGGATTATGAGAAATGGCAGCAACTTGTATATGAATACAACAGGAGAACTGCCGACAAAATTGATGATGGAATAGACATCTTGATTGCTACCGACTGCCTTTCCGAGGGTCAGAACCTCCAGGATGCGGATATGCAGATTAACTATGATATTCATTGGAATCCCGTACGTCTTATACAACGTTTTGGACGTATCGATCGTATAGGTTCGCCCAATGATATTATCCGTTGTGTAAACTTCTGGCCGGCAAAGTCATTTGAGGCATATCTCAATCTCGAAAACCGCATCCAGAACCGTATGTCGCTTATGAAACTTGTTGACACTGAGACTCTTGAAGTAAACGACAGTTATAAGAAGATGATAGAGGATAACCCACTTCAAGACAAGAATGCCGACCGTCTATTGAAAGAACTTACCGACAATAGTATCTCAGACATTGAACGTGTGGAGACACTATCTCTGAAAGACTTCTCATTTGAGACCTATCGTCAAGACCTTATTGACTATCTCGACCGCAATAGGGACGAGTTCCGCCGTATGCCAAATGGTATATTCTCAGGATTCAAACTTCCAGATACACTCTTCGAGCAGATTCCAGAAAGCCTTGTTGCCGTTGTCGGTTATCCTCATCGTGAGGAAGGCAGTTGCAAGCCATACAAGGAAATCTATCTTATGTGCCAGCCGACAGATTCACGTATTGCAGCCACTAAGACAGAGATGAACAGGGCTGAAGTGTTGGAGTTGTTGCGCACTAACAAGAATATGGAACGATTCGTGCCCGAATGGATTGAAGGCAAAGCATCATACGGGAATGAGAAAAGTATGCTAGAGCATGATGACAGGAGCGAAAAACTCGAACGGTTGTCATCCATACTTCGTTCTTGGATGGAGTCGCATGTGCCTCAAGCAGCCACATCATTTATTCTCGACATAGCAAGTTCACGTAAAGGTATGAAGAAGGACAATTCGTTCGCCTCCGATGGCATGTGCTTGGAGGATAAGTTTAAGTTGGAAAATTTTGACTTGATCACTTGGGAATACATAAGTAAATAACAATATAATATCATATTCGGTTATGAAGGAAGTATTGAAATCATTTTCGCAAAAGTCTTTATATGATGCTTGTTGCGATATGCTCAACAGTTTGCAAATATCGTTTAAGTATGTAACTCGTCAGGCTTTGCCTTTCAATAACTTATATCGTTATGAACTGTCAAAGTCTTTATCTGAGGTAGTTGATAAGGTTGAGGCTACATATTATATAGGTAATATTGATGAGACTACATTGTCGGGAAAGGGTGAAGCCAAAAGCATAGATGAAGTAGAGAAGGCTACATCTGAAAGCAAGTATGAGAGTATGATGGTATTTGCTGTTGATATAACTGAAGGCAAGCAGCTATCTCGTAGTCAATGTGCAACCCTAACACGTGGTTTCAATCGCATAGCTGCCGCCCAACCTGTAATTCTATTCGTGCGTGAGGGTGACAAGTTGACGCTTTCTACTTGTGAACGTATGGAATACAGTCAAGAGTGGCGTCGTGGAGCGGGAGAGAAACTTGGAAAGGTGAGCATGCTTAAGGGAATTGACTGCCTCCATCCTCATCGTGGTCACATCGACATACTGAATTCACTTGGCGACAAGCGTTATCCGTCGTTTGATGAGCTGTATAAACATTGGATGGAAGTGTTCAGTGCTAATGTTCTCACAGAAAAATTCTATAAAGAATTATTCCAGTGGTTTCAATGGGCGGTTGATTCTAAGGATATACTTCATTTCCCAGGTAATCTTTATCCCAAAGAAAATACTATCAAATATGAAGAAAGAGATACAAGTATAATCCGTCTAATAACTCGTTTGATGTTTGTTTGGTTCATAAAGCAAAAGGGTCTTGTTCCAAGTAAAATATTTGATAAAGAGTATTTGAAAACTATCCTAAAGGATTTTGATCCTTATAGTGAAAAGAGTTCGAATTTTTATAGTGCCATTTTACAGAATTTGTTTTTTGGAACATTGAATAGACCAATTACTGAAGATGGAGAATTACGTGAATTTAGATCAGATAGCAAGAGTGCTGATGTTAAAAATTTATATCGGTTTAGCGAATTGTTTTCTATCAGTAAGCAAGACGTAATTTTACTTTTTTCTGAAGTTCCTTTCTTAAATTGTGGATTATTTGAATGTCTGGATAAGAATCCAAATATGGATGGAGTGTCCTGTAATTATTATAAAGATGGATTTACAACGAATCATACTTTATTGAATGATGGCACATATAAAAACCGTGCTGTTGTTCCAAATATTTTTTTCTTTGACACTGAGAAAGGATTATTTTCTTTATTTGAAAAATATGTATTTACAATAGAGGAAAACACTCCACAAGATATTCAGGTTGCACTTGACCCAGAATTGTTAGGCAAGGTGTTTGAGAACTTGCTTGGTGCTTATAACCCAGAGACAAAGGAGACAGCACGCAATCTGAGTGGCTCATTCTATACACCTCGTGAGATTGTTCAATATATGGTGAACGAGAGCCTTATCGCTCATTTGAAACGTACTGTGGATGATAAATTGGAAGATAAATTCCGACAATTACTTGACTTTAGTACTCAGGATGTGGAACTCACAGATGAACAGAAATATCAGATAGTTCATGCTCTATTCACATGTAAAATACTTGACCCTGCCTGTGGTTCGGGAGCGTTTCCTATGGGGATGCTCCAACAGATGGTACATATTTTGAGGCAAGTGGATCCAAATAATGATCAATGGCGTGAAGTTTTGTTGGAAATGGCATCTGACGATAGTCGTCGTGCTTTTGGCATATCAGATGAAGAAGAACGAAACAAAAAATTGGATGAAATAAAGAATACTTTCAATAACGCACTTAATTCTCCCGATTATACTCGAAAATTGTATATAATAGAATCCTGTATTTATGGAGTTGATATTCAGCCCATTGCTATGCTAATTACCAGATTGCGTTTCTTTATAACTTTGATATGTGAGCAGAATGATATTATGCGCAACAAACCAGAAGAGAACTTTGGAATAAAGACTTTGCCTAATCTTGAGTCCAAGTTTGTTGCAGCAAACTCGTTGATATCGGCTGATATTCATAAGTATAACAACGACTGGACGCAGGATTCTGTATTGGCAATACTCAAGGATGAACTAATGGCAATTCGTCATCGCCATTTCTATACCTGCAAGCGTGGAGAAAAAATAAAACTCCGGAAGGATGATAAAAAGAAACGCGAGCAGATACACCAGTATATAAATAAACTTGTTGGTGAGCCTAATGAGAAGAGAATTGCCGAGCTTCGTAGTATTATTGAAGAAAAGGAGTCGGAACTATCAAAATACAAAGGCGAACTATTGAGAGAAGAATCTGTGCAGACTGACCTCTTCTCCGAGTCCAAAGTTATCATGGTTGATGTAAACAAGATTCGTCGTGATGAAATAAATGGAATTATTGTCAACTGCCGAAAAGACATAGAGAGGGAGCTGAATAAAAGTGTACCAAAAGGTTTTGAGGCTGCGGTTTTACAAGTAACCGATTGGAATCCCTACGACCAAAACACCGTCTCACCATTCCTTGATATAGAATGGATGTTTGGAGTGAGTGATGGATTTGATATTGTTATTGGTAATCCTCCATATATTCAACTGCAGAATAATAGCGGAGTATTAGCAAAGTTATATGAAGATTGTGGATATTCGACATTTGCAAGAACAGGCGATATTTATTGTTTATTCTATGAACGTGCTCATCAACTTTTGCAGGAACATGGTCATCTTTGCTTTATTACTTCCAATAAATGGATGAGAGCAGGATATGGAGAAAAGACGCGTAGCTTTTTTGCCAAATATACAAATCCTTTGTTGTTAATTGATTTCGCTGGTGTTAAAATCTTTGAGAGTGCAACAGTTGATACTAATATTTTGTTGTATAGCAAATCAGAAAACGAACATAAAACGATATGTGCTGTTACAGATAAACAGAATAAAGATAGTGTTAATAATCTGAGCGTTTTCGTTAAGCAACAGCACACTGTCTGCGACTTCTCGTCGTCTGACAGT
>SAMEA3663103__coassemble_177_pt1 | contig 50677 bp, 42 predicted proteins | sample SAMEA3663103__metabat2_low_PE_014 | metagenome-assembled genome bin SAMEA3663103 (sample SAMEA3663103) | pig gut metagenome | biome: pig gut; feature: pig-associated habitat; material: faeces | place: France | collected 2012 | reverse complement strand
CAGGAATGAATCAAGAGTTAATTATTTGAAATTGTAATTTATCATCATTATTTGTCCCTTCGCCGCAGTGATGCGCCGGAGGGATTTTTTTGGGGTCTCATTATTGTCGCAGTGAATAAAAAAAGCCGCAAAAGGTTGACGAACAACCGATTGCGACTTCATTGTTGCGGAGGCAGGACTCGAACATGCGACCTCCAGGTTATGAGCCTGGCGAGCTACCAACTGCTCCACTCCGCGATGTTATTTCTCATTTGCGGGTGCAAAGGTACTGCTATTTTTTGAAATAACCAAATAATTCTGCAAGTTTTTTGCAAAAATCCCCTATTTTAGGTAAAAATTACTCTTTTTCTAACATTTTTGCGCTTTTTTCTTGCTTATTTGGCGAAAAATGTCTATATTTGCACACGATAAACCGAATGTGCAATAATAATACATAGGAGGAGACTATTAAATGTCAATATCGAAAACAAGACAAAAGTTGGTTGACGTGGCTCGTCAACTATTTGCCAAAAACGGGCTTGAGAACACTACGATGAACGATATCGCAGTGCAATCAGGCAAGGGACGTCGTACGCTTTACACCTATTTCAAAAGCAAGGAAGAGGTGTATCATGCTGTCATTGCGTCGGAACTCGAATTGCTATCCGACAAGCTCGACGAGGTGGCTATGCGCAAAATACGTCCGCAGGACAAGATTATCGAACTCATCTACACTCATCTCAGTATGATAAAAGAAGTGGTAGTGCGCAACGGCAACTTGCGCGCTGAGTTCTTCCGTAACATCTGGATGGTGGAGAAGGTGAGAAAAAATTTCGACGAAGACGAAATCGACCTTTTCCGAAAGGTATATACCGAGGGAAAGTTGCAAGGCGAATTTGATATCGACAATATCGACCTTGTGGCCGACATCACTCACTATTGTATCAAGGGACTTGAAGTGCCGTATATCTATGGGCGACTCGGCCACGGCATGACTGAGGAAATGAGCAAACCGCTCGTGGCCAAAGTCGTGTATGGAGCCTTGGGCAAGGTGAGAAGGTGAGGGGAATTAGGAATTAGGAATTAGGGATTAGGGATTAGGAATTATCATATATACATTATTAATAATATAATAAGAAAGAAAAAATGGGATTATTAACAGGTAAGACAGCACTTATCACTGGTGCTGCTCGTGGTATCGGTAAGGCCGTTGCCATGAAATTTGCTCAGGAAGGAGCTAACATCGCATTCACAGACCTCGTGCTCAACGACGACATGGCTGCCGGACTGGAAGCTACTCGCAAGGAGATTGAGGCCGTTGGAGTTAAGTGTAAGGCTTATGCCGGAAATGCTGCCGACTTTGCCGAGACTGAGGCTGTGGTGAAGCAGATAAAGGAGGACTTCGGTTCTATCGATGTGCTCGTCAACAATGCCGGTATCACCAAGGACGGACTTATGCTCCGCATGACCGAGCAGCAGTGGGACGCTGTGCTCAACGTCAACCTTAAGTCGGCATTCAACTTTATCCATGCTTGTGCTCCTATCATGCTTCGTCAGCGTGGCGGTTCTATCATCAACATGTCGAGTGTAGTAGGTGTTCACGGTAATGCCGGACAGTGCAACTACTCTGCATCTAAGGCTGGTATGATCGGTTTGGCAAAGTCTATCGCTCAGGAACTCGGTCCTAAGGGTGTGCGCGCAAATGCTGTGGCTCCCGGATTCATCGAGACTGCCATGACTGCACAGTTGCCCGAGGAAATCCGTCAGGACTGGATGAAGAAGATTCCTCTTCGCCGTGGCGGACAGGTGGAGGACATCGCCAATGTATGTCTGTTCCTTGCCAGCGATATGTCAAGCTATGTCAGCGGTCAGGTTATCCAGATTGATGGCGGCATGAACATGTAATTTTTAATTAGGAATTAGAAATTAGGAATTATCGATGAAGGTAATCTATGAGGATAACCATATCATCGTGGTGAACAAGGAGAGCGGTGAGATAGTTCAGGGCGACAAAACTGGCGACACACCGCTTTCCGACACCGTCAAGGAATACATCCGGGTGAAATACAACAAACCCGGAAATGTGTTCCTCGGCGTTGTTCATCGTCTTGATCGTCCCGTAAGCGGACTGGTGGTTTTTGCCCGAACGTCGAAGGCTCTCAGCCGACTATGCGATATGTTTCGCAAGGGTGAGGTGCACAAGACTTATTGGGCTGTGGTGGCCAATCGACCGCCTGCCGACGAAGGCACTCTGGAGAATTGGCTCGTGCGCAACGAGCGTCAGAACAAGTCGTATGCCTATAATCACGAGGTGAAGGACTCAAAAAAGGCTATACTCAAATATCGAGTCATCGGCCGAAGTGAGAGATATTGGCTTGTGGAGGTGAATCTCCTCACTGGGCGTCATCATCAGATAAGATGCCAGTTGGCTGCTATGGGATGTCCTATCAAGGGCGACTTGAAATATGGCGCGCGAAGAAGCAATCCCGACGGCAGCATTTCGCTAATGTCGCATAGGGTGGAGTTTGAGCATCCTGTGAGTCACCAGCCAATCACTCTTGAGGTTGACGGCTTTGAGTCGTTCTGCTTCAGTCGCTTATAATTAACTATTCTCTCATCATTTAATAGTGAAATCCCTCTCTGTATGAAAAAAACTCTGCGATGGATTTTGGGAATACTGCTTACTCCCGTCCTGCTGTTTCTGATATTGATAGCATTGCTTTATCTGCCTCCGGTGCAAAACTTTGTTGTGCACAGGGTGGCCGACTATATGTCGGAAACAACAGGTGCGACGGTCAGTGTCGGCCGTGTATCGCTCCGTTTTCCCCTCGATCTCAGTATCAATGAAGTTCTATTCATACAACCCAACGACTCGCTTCCGCAAGTGCGCGACACCATTGCCGATGTGCGGAATATCGTGGCCGACGTCAAGTTATGGCCACTGATGAGCGGCAAGGTAATCGTTGAGGATTTTGAGATAAACAATGCAAAGGTAAATACCGCACAACTTATTCCGAGTGCCAGAATAAAAGGCTCTGTCGGACAGTTGAAGGCTGAATGTATAGCTGATTTGGCTCCAGATGAGCACATCGAAGCTCACGACATGACAGTGAAACTTGCTAAGGTGAGCCTTCGAAAGTCGCGCTTGGATGTATCACTTAGCGACACTGTTCCGCCCGACACGTCGTCGGCTCCAGTCAATTGTCTTGTCTCTGTGAAGGCTGTTGACATCACCGACACTGGAGTCACTCTCCACATGCCCAACGACACTCTGCAGATGTATGCCTATTTAGGTGATGCAAAAATATCCAATGGCCAGTTTGACCTTGCCCGCGAGAGCTATTCAGTGGAGAGTTTGCGCCTTGTCGAGGGTAAGTTGAATTATGATAACATATTCCAACCTCAACTTAAGGGATTGGATTATAGTCACCTGGCTCTTAGTGACATACGACTTTCGATTGATTCCATATTCTATTGCGCTCCCGATGCCCGACTGAAGATTGTGGAGTGCAGCATGAAGGAGAAAAGCGGAATTGTATTGAGCAGTTTGACGGGCGGAGTTGCGCTCGATTCCACCAAGGTGAGTCTGCCTCGAATGACTCTCACCACTCCCGACTCCAATGTGGAAATGGAGTGTGATATGGATCTCAACGCCTTCGACGTGAAGAATCCCGGAAAGGTATATCTGCGACTCTTTGCCGAGATAGGCAAGCAGGATGTCATGCGCTTTGCGGGTGATATGCCGCAGCAATTTATCATGCGCTATCCCAATCATCCGATTTCGGTGAGACTCTCGCTCAACGGAAATATGAATCATGCCCGAATCAGTGCATTCGACGTCAGTCTGCCCACTGCCTTCAAGTTGAATGCAGAGGGCTATGCCGTCAATCCCACCGACATCAAGCGAATGAAAGCGGAGATGAGACTGCGAGGCACTACATACAACATCGGATTTCTCACTGCTCTCGCTCCCATGCCATCCAACATACACATTCCTTCGGGCATTTCACTGGCAGCTCATCTCAAAGCCGACCGACAAGTGTATTCGGCTAATATGCGTATCGCCGAGGGTAGGGGAACAGTCACTGCACAAGGCAAATACAACCAGCGTTCTGACGCATATTCTGCTGTTGCAAAGGTGAATAATGTAAATGTGCGACATTTCATGCCTCGTGATTCCATAGGTGTTGTCAACTGCCAGTTGAAGGTTGACGGACGAGGATTTGATCCTCTTAGACGAAGCACCCGATTGAATGCCGAGGCGATATTGCATGGTGCCTCATACGGACATGTCAATCTTAAGAACACCACTCTCACAGCTCGCATTAAGGACGGAATAGGACATATAGTGCTGGCCAGCGACAATGAGATGCTCGACGGAACAATATCCCTCGATGCTCTGATGTCGAAAAAGCGTGTGGATGCCACTCTTGCTGCCGACGTGAGATGGGCCGACCTCTATGCCATGAGACTCATGAAGAAACCGTTCGTCACCTCGATGTGCGCGCATGTGGATGTCGCATCCGACCTCAATAACACTCACAGTCTTCAGGCATTAATCAACGATCTCACTCTGCGCACAGAGAAAAAGACATACCGACCGAAGGATTTCTCTCTCGACCTCTCAACGTCGCCTGATACTACTTGGGCAAAGGCGGCAAGCGGTAATCTGCAACTGGATTTCCGTGGAAAAGGTGGATATGAGCATCTGCTCGGGCAGTTGGACAAACTGATGGCAAAGGTGGATGAGCAGCGAAGGGAGAAGGTTATCGACGAGGAGGAACTGAGAGCTCTGCTGCCCACAATCCGACTGAATATCCAGAGCGGAAATGATAATCCCGTGGCCAACATACTGAGATACAATGGATTTGATTTCCAGGATATGTCTGTCACATTCCGCTCGTCACCACAAAAAGGCATGGGCGGACGTGGGCATATCTATAAGATGAATGTTGACAGTATTCCTATCGACACAATGCGGTTCTTCATACGTCAGGATTCCTCGCGAGTGAATTTCCGATTGCTCGTGCAGAACAACAAGCGCAATCCGCAACTCGTCTTCAAGTCGATTGTCAACGGATATATCGACGGCAATCGTGTGGGTGCCGATGCTCAGTTCTATGATAAACATAATGTCAAGGGACTCGATATGGGTGTGATGGCTGAGATGCTCGACAGCGGTATTAATGTGCATCTCGCTCCCTACGAACCGCTCATCGGATATAAGACATTCCGCCTAAACACTGATAATTATCTCTTCCTCGGACGCGACAACAGACTAAGTGCCAAGGTTGACGTTATTGCCGACGACGGCACTGGTGTGAAGGTGTATAGTGATGATACCGACCCGACAATGCTTCAGGACTTGACAGTGAGTGTCAATCGCCTCAATCTCGAACAGGTTACGTCTGTCTTTCCGTTCATGCCTCTGATTTCGGGTATGATGAATGGCGATTTCCACTTGATGCAAGATGCTGAGAGGCAGATTTCTGTAGTGTCCGACATGCAAGTGGGCAATATGGCCTACGAGCGCATGCCATTGGGCAATCTCGGCAGCGAGTTTGTTTATCTGCAGGATGGCGAAGACCGCCATAGGGTAGAGGCGAGATTGTCCCGCAATGACAGTGAGATTGGTGTGCTAAGCGGTATGTATGACAATAGTGGCGATGGATATCTCGATGCCACTCTCGACCTTGTGCGCACTCCTTTGTCATTGGTCAACGGATTCATTCCCGACCAGTTGCTCGGGTTCGATGGATATGCCGAAGGTAAACTCACTGTCGCCGGTCAGCTGTCGAGTCCGCAGGTCAATGGTGAATTGTATGTTGATTCGGCTTATGTCAAGAGTGTGCCTTACGGAGTGGTGATGCGTTGTGATGATGATCCTGTGCGCATCGTGGGAAGCAATCTCCTTTTGGAGAATTTTACTCTCTATGGCGACAACGACAGTCCGCTCACCATATATGGAAATGTGGATTTCTCCAATCCCGAAAGCATGTCGATGAACATGAGGATGAAGGCAACTAACTATCAGATTATCAGTGCGAAGAAATCATCCAAATCGCTTGCCTACGGTAAGGCGTTCGTCAATTTCGGTGCGCTCGTCAAGGGACCGCTCGACGCACTTAACATGCGAGGAACTCTCGATGTTTTGGGTTCGACTAATATAACTTATATCTTGCGCGATTCGCCACTGAACACGAGCGACCGACTCAGTGAACTTGTCACATTCACCGACTTCAGCGACACTACTCGTGTGGTTCAGCAGGCGCGACCGGCTGTCGGTGGACTCGACATGCTCTTGATGATGAATGTTGAACAAGGAGCGAGAGTGAGATGTTTCCTTAATCCCGACCAATCTAACTATGTGGATGTTGAGGGCGGTGGAGAACTGCGAATGACATATACCGACTTCAACGGAATGCAACTCTTCGGACGATATACCATCAATGACGGAGAGATGAAATATCAGTTGCCTGTGATTCCGCTCAAGACATTCACCATCGGACAAGGCAGTTATGTGGAGTTTACGGGCGACGTGATGAATCCTCGACTCAATCTCACTGCCACTGAGCGCGTAAAAGCTCTCGTCACCTCGGAAGGCGGAAGCAGTAGAAGTGTGGCGTTCGACTGTGGAGTGAAAGTGACAAAGACTCTCAACGACATGGGACTGGAGTTCACGCTCGATGCTCCCGACGATATGTCGGTTAAGAACGAGCTCACGGCTATGAGTGTGGAGGAAAGAGGCAAAGTGGCTGTCACAATGCTCACCACTGGTATGTATCTCAATGGCGAGTCGGGCAGTAATGTCACTATGAACAGTGCGCTCAACGCCTTCCTGCAGGGTGAAATCAACAATATCACTCAGAGCGCGATGAGCACATTCGATCTCAGTCTTGGTATCGAGCAGAATGCCAATGCCGCCGGTCAAACATACACCGACTACTCGTTTAAGTTCTCAAAGCATTTCTGGAACAACCGGTTCAACTTCGTCATTGGCGGAAGCGTTTCTACGGGTAGTGCCGCTACTCAGGAGTCTGACGGAACATTTATCGATAATGTGTCGCTCGAATATCGTCTCGACCAATCGGCAATGCGATATGTGCGTCTGTTCTACGACAAAAACAAACGCGATATTCTCGACGAACGACTGTCGGAATATGGTGCCGGTCTTGTGTGGAGACGCAAGATGGATAGCCTCACCGACCTCTTCCGGTTTGGCACTACCAAGACCACATTGCCAAAGGACACGACAAAAATACCCAATAAGGATGAAAGCAAAAAGTAAATACATATTATATAGAAGTAAATACATATTATGTATGTGTGTCGCGCTCTTTATGGCGACATCATGCAGCACTACGAGCAATTTGCCCGAAGACGAGGTGCTGTATGTGGGAATGACGCCCATAAACTATACCGACACTGTTCCCATGCGATTTGCGGATTACATTGAAGGAGTGAAGGAGGAAGTGGAGGCTGCACTCGCCTGTGCTCCAAATGGTTCGGTCTTCGGCAGTTCGTATATGCGAAATCCGTTGCAGATACGACTTGGCATTTACAATACATTTGCAAACAGTGAGTCGGGATTCGGCAAATGGATGCGCGATCATTTCGGGCGCGAACCAGTGCTCATAAGCAATGTCAATCCGCCGACGCGCGCCCTTGTGGCTCAGAATCTATTGCGTTCCTACGGATTCTTCAATGCCAAGGCAACTGGCAAGGTTATTCCCCAAGGCAATACGCGCAAGGCGAAGGTGGGATATGACATCACCACTGGTCATCTCTATACCATCGACACATTGAAGCACTACAGATTCAATGCAGATATGGACAGTTTGCTGAGGGCAAATATTCATGATTGCAAGATACATAGTGGCGACCCGTTCTCTACGTCTGCTCTCGACGAGGAGCGCAATCGAATAAGTACGCTCTTCCGCGAAAACGGATATTATTATTATCGTTCGGATTATGCCACAATCCTTGCCGACTCGCTCAATGTTCCTGGCAGTGTGGAAGTGAGAATGCAACCATTGGCCGGCATTCCCTCGGTGGCAACTCGCAAGTGGTATCTCGGCAGAATGACAATGCAGATAAGACGTAATATCAATGAGCAACTCACCGATACCATAACTCGACGCAATCTCACCGTAATATATGGGGGAAAGAAAAGTCCGATGAGAGCTCGTGCCATACGTAAGGACATGACTCTCAAAAGGGGAAATCTCTTCCGACAGAGCGACCTCAACGAGTCGTCGTCGGTGCTCAACAGTCTCGGATTGTTCACTGTGTCGTCGTTCTCCTTCACTCCTCGCGACACTACAGCCCAATGCGACACTCTCGACATGATTCTGAATTGCGTGCTCGACAAACCATATGATGCTTCTATCGAGGCCAATTATACACTCAAGAGTGACAACCGAATGGGACCGGGACTCGTGCTCGGACTCACCAAGCGTAATGCTTTCCGTGGAGGAGAGAAACTCAGTCTTAAACTCATGGGCTCTTATGAGTGGCAGACAGGACGTCGTGTGGCAAGCAATAATTCGAGTATCAACAGTTATGAATATGGTGCAGAATTGTCACTTGAGTATCCGCGAATAGAGGCTTTCGGATTGCTCAAGCGCAGGCGATTCAACAAACCACCATCCACTGTGTTGTCGTTGAGCATCAACCAGCGCGACCGAGCCAACTACTATAAGTTGCTCACTGTCAAGACTTCACTGACATACAAGGTGCAGGCTTCGCGCAACTGGCGACATGAGTTTACGCCCATCGGTATCGATTACAACAAACTCTATGGCACTTCTGCGAAATTCGACTCTGTCATGCTCAGCAATTTGCAGTATTACTATAGCATGTTCGACCAGTTTGTGCCAAAACTGCAATATTCGGTGAGCTATCAGAGCGACCCGTGGAAGAAAAATCCTATCTTCTGGGAAGCCACTCTCACTGAGGCTGGAAATATCGTGTCGCTGGGTTATATGGCTTTCGGTAAGAATTTCGGAACGCACGGAAAAACACTCTTTGGCATCGATTACGCACAGTTTATCAAACTATCTTCTTCTCTGCGCAAGACATGGCAGATGGGTTTCAAGTCGCAACTAGTGGGAAGAGTGGCTGGCGGCATCATCATTCCCTACGGCAACAGTAAGGTGTCGCCCTTTGCCGAGAGCTTCTATGTGGGTGGAGCCAACAGTATTCGTGCCTTCACAGTGAGAAGTGTCGGTCCGGGAAGATATCACGTTGATAATTCCGAACTGGCTTATTTCGACCGTGTGGGCGACATAAAACTCGAGGGTAATCTCGAATATCGCTTTAATGTCTTTGGCGGACTCTATGGCGCTCTCTTCCTTGATGCAGGAAATGTGTGGAATCTGAAGAACAATTTCGATGACCAGTCAGATCAGGACGGAGTGTTCCGACTTAAGGACTTCTGGAAGCAGATGGCTCTCGGCACAGGATTCGGCGTGCGCTACGATCTCGATTTCTTCGTGCTTCGTCTCGACCTTGGTATCGGTCTTCATCTGCCCTACGACACTGGCAAGAGCGGATTCTATAATATACCCAAGTTCAGAGATGGACTCGGATTTCACTTTGCTATCGGTTATCCGTTCTAATCAGTGTTAAAGACAAAAAATATTAAATAAGGATAGAAAAGTGGCAAAATATAATGCGTAATTGGAAAATTATCAGTAATTTTGCACACAAATATCATTATAAACAAAAAATTAAGTACAAGTATGAAACCAACTTTATTACTCTTGGCAGCCGGAATGGGTAGCCGTTACGGCGGTCTGAAGCAGCTTGACGGTCTGGGACCCAACGGTGAAACCATTATGGACTATTCAATCTTCGATGCCATCAAAGCCGGATTTGGAAAGATTGTCTTTGTTATCCGCAAGGATTTCGAGGATGATTTCCGCAACAAGATATTGAGCAAATATGAAGGTCATGTGCCTGTGGAGCTTTGCTTCCAGAGTCTCGACGCTCTGCCCGAGGGATTCCAGTGTCCTGCCGACCGAGTAAAGCCTTGGGGCACCAATCATGCAGTGCTCATGGCAAAGGATGTCATCAAGGAGCCATTCTGCGTCATCAACTGCGACGACTTCTATAATCGCGACGCATTCCAGGTAATAGGTAAGTTCCTCGCCGATCTGCCCGAGGGTAGCCGCAACAGCTATGCCATGGTGGGATTCCGCGTGGGCAACACTCTCTCCGACAATGGCACAGTGGCTCGCGGTATCTGCTCTAAGGATGACAAAGGCAACCTTACCACTGTCGTTGAGCGCACCGAGATTATGCGTGTCGATGGTTCTGTATGCTATAAGGACGAACAGGGTGAGTGGGTGGCCGTTGAGGACAACACTCCAGTGTCTATGAACATGTGGGGATTCACTCCCGACTACTTCGAGCATAGTGAGGCTTATTTTAAGGAATTCCTCTCCGACCCGAAGAATATGGAGAATCTCAAGGCTGAGTTCTTCATTCCGCTGATGGTCAACAAACTCATCAACGAGAATACCGCCACTGTCAAGGTGCTCGACACTACCAGCAAGTGGTTTGGTGTAACATATTCTGCCGACCGCCAGAGTGTGGTTGACAAGATCCAGAGTCTCATTGACGAGGGAGTATATCCCAACAAACTTTTTTAATTTGAGAAATACGTGAATATTAACATCCTATCTGAGGCGGAGCTCACGCAGCTCCGCTCTATTATCGCCGCCGCTGCTGACATTGTCGTTATAGGTCATGTCAACCCCGACGGCGATGCCATTGGTTCTACTCTCGCTTGGACTAACTATCTGCAGAGCGAGGGTAAGTCGGTCAGTTTAATCGTTCCCGACAAATATCCCGACTTTCTTAATTGGCTTCCCAACACCGACAAGATCTTGCGCCATGACAAACATCCCGAGAAAATGGAACTGCTGGTGGCTACGGCCGACCTCATCTTCTGTCTCGACCTTAACACACTATCGCGAACGGAAGCACTTGCCGACCATATAGCCTCGGCAAAAGCCGCTAAGGTGCTCATCGATCATCATCCCAATCCGGATGATCTCTTCAATCTCACAATATCACATCCCGAGATGAGTTCAACGAGCGAACTCGTATTCCGAATCGTATGGCAACTTGGAGCATTCGAGCGCCTCGGACATCATTTTGCTGTGCCTTGCTATTGCGGAATGATGACCGACACTGGCGGATTTACATTCAACTCCACACGTCCCGAGATATTCTTCATCATCAGCCAACTGCTCACAAAGGGTATCGACAAGGACAAAATTTATCGTAATGTATATAATGTGGCGAGCGAAAGCAAAATCCGACTGTGGGGATATGTGCTATATGAGAAGATGGAGTATGATGCCGCACGTCATGCAGCATTCTTCACACTCACACGAGCCGACCTCAAGCGATTCAATTATATCAAGGGCGATGCCGAGGGACTTGTGAATATGCCGTTGCAGATAAAGGGCACGCGACTCTCTATATCATTGCGCGAGGATACCGACAAGGATAATACTGTTTGGGTGAGTCTCAGGTCGGTGGATGATTTCAACTGCACCGAGATGGCTGCCGCATTCTTCAATGGAGGAGGTCATTTCAATGCCTCGGGAGGCCGACTAAACTGCTCTATCGAGGAGGCTGCCGAGATTACACGTAAAGCAATTATAACATTTGAAGATAAGTTAAAATGAAAAACAGTAGATTAATGAGCAAGCTGATGGCTTTTGCACTTGTTCTTGTCGCCCTCTGGTCGTGTGACGACTATGAGACATACGGCGAGAGAAAGGAGAAGGAGCGTGATGCCATCGCCGAGTATATCAAGTCGCGCAACATCAAGGAGATTAGCGAAGACGAGTTTGTGCTCAAGGGTTGCACTACCGACACCTTGGCAAAGGAGTATGTCTATCTCTCGAAGAGCGGTATATGGATGCAGATTATCCGAAAGGGTGAAGGCACAATGCTCGAAAACAAGAAGCAGGTGAATGTGCTCCTAAGATATGTGGAATATAATATTCTCGAAGGTGTCATTCTCTCCAGCAACTACTCATATAGCAATCTCTACGACAAGATGACTGTATATCGTGAGGGCAGTAGCTATACCGCTTCTTTCGTACAAGGCATTATGAACAGCACGTATGGTGCTTCTGTGCCCGCCGGATGGCTCGTTCCATTAGACTATATCACTCTCGCTCGCCCCACTAGCGATCAGGCTCTTGCCGAAGTGCGACTCATTGTGCCTCATTCTCAGGGCACTTCGTCGGCTCAGTCGAGCGTTTATCCCTGTTTTTATCAGATCACATACGAAAGGGAAAAGTAACTTTAAAATAAAGAGTTAATAATTAAGAATTAATTAATATGACACTCATTAAGTCTATATCTGGTATTCGCGGAACCATCGGCGGTCGCACTGGCGACACCCTAAATCCGCTCGACATCGTTAAGTTTACAACGGCTTATGCCACATTCATTCGTCGTCACACCACCAACGGCAGCGGAAAGATTGTCGTAGGTCGAGACGCCCGCATGTCTGGTCAGATGGTTGACTCTATCGTCAGCGGAACTCTCGTGGGCATGGGATTCGATGTGCTCAACATCGGTCTTGCCACAACTCCCACCACCGAACTTGCTGTCACCATGTCGGGAGCCGACGGTGGTATCATCATCACTGCAAGCCATAATCCTCGTCAATGGAATGCCTTGAAGTTGCTCAATTCTCATGGCGAATTTCTCACCAAAGACGACGGTAATGAGGTGCTCGACATCGCTGAGCGCGAGGACTTTGAATATGCTGAGGTTGACCATCTCGGAAAGATTATTAACGATTCGTCGTTTGATGACCGTCATATCGAGTCGGTGCTTAATCTCAATCTTGTTGATGCCGAGGCAATCCGCAAGGCAGGATTCAAGGTGTGTGTTGACAGTATCAACAGTGTTGGTGGAGTGATTCTTCCCAAACTCCTCGACCGTCTTGGAGTGGAGTATAAGTTCCTTAATGCTGATCCTACAGGCGATTTTGCGCATAATCCCGAACCGCTCGAAAAGAATCTCTCCGGCATCATGGACGAGATGAAGTCGGGAGCATACGATCTCGGAATTGTTGTTGACCCGGATGTCGATCGCCTTGCATTTATCTGCGAGGACGGGCGCATGTTCGGTGAGGAATACACTCTCGTGAGTGTAGCTGACTATGTCCTGAGTCACACTCCTGGCAACACTGTCAGCAATCTCAGTTCCACTCGCGCCTTGCGTGATGTCACTCAGCAGCATGGCGGCACATATACAGCAGCCGCAGTGGGCGAGGTGAATGTCACCACCAAGATGAAGGAAGTGGGAGCAGTTATTGGCGGTGAGGGCAACGGTGGAGTAATCTATCCCGAGAGCCACTATGGTCGCGACGCTCTTGTGGGCATTGCGCTCTTCCTTTCGTCATTGGCTCATAAAGGTTGCAAGGTGAGCGAACTTCGTGCCACATTCCCGGAGTATTTCATTGCAAAGAACCGCATCGACCTCACTCCTTCCACCGATGTGGATGCCATACTCGAGAAGGTGAAGCAGCTCTATGCCAACGAGCAGGTGAACGACATCGATGGAGTGAAGATCGACTTCCCCGACAAGTGGGTTCATCTTCGCAAGTCAAACACCGAACCGATTATCCGTGTCTATAGCGAAGCCTCTACGATGGAGGCTGCCGATGCTCTTGGCAAGCAGATTATGCAGGTGGTATATGATATGCAATAATCATTCCGCATGAACTACTCAGGATTAATAATAGCAGTCATCACCTTTCTTGTCATCGGACTTTTCCATCCGTTAGTCATCAAGGGTGAATATTATTTCGGAACACGATGTTGGTGGGTTTTTCTTCTCGCCGGCATCGGGTTCATTATTGCCAGTCTATTGGTTTCAGATGATATGTTGAGCCCTATTCTCGGAGTCGTAGGCTGTTCGTGCCTATGGAGCATCCTCGAGATTTTCGAGCAGAAGGAGAGGGTAGAGAAGGGATGGTTTCCCAAGAATCCCAAGCGCAAGGACGAGTATAAATAGTTGAAGTATATTAAACTAAACACAGAGACACAAAGACAGTGTCTCTGTGTTCAATAGAATTTACATTGTTATACTCTCGATACGCAGTTGCAACATTCCCGCCGGCACCTTCACGCTCACCACATCTCCCGCCTTCTTTCCGGCAAGCGCCTGCGCTATAGGCGACTTTATCGACATCTTTCCCTCGCGAATGTTTGCCTCGTGCGGGCTCACCAGTGTATAAGTCATCCTGGCTTGGTTGGCGAGATTTGTCAGTTCCACCTTCGTCAGCAGTCCCACAGAGTCGGAGCCCAATAACGACTTGTCAATCACTCTTGCATGTTCGAGTATTCTCTGTCTGAATCTTATCTGACTCAATATTCTTCCCTGTTCGCGCTTTGCGGCATGATATTCAAAGTTCTCGCTCAGGTCGCCTTGTGCGCGAGCCTCCGAGATAGCGTCCCTCACCCGTGGCAAATCCACCGACTCCAATTGCTTTAATTCGGCCAATATCTTGTTGTAGCCTTCTTCCGACATGTATTCCATAAATCTTCAATTTTCAATCTTTAATTTTCTAATTTGGGTGCAAAGGTAATCAAAAAAATCCAAACAACAATAGTTTTCCCAGAATTCGTTGTCCGTTTTCCCTGAATATAATATTTTTCATAAAAAACTTGCAAATATGAAAATAAAGTTTTATATTTGCAGTCGAAACATCTGCCACTGTGAAAATGAAGGTCGTTTATGGAGATGGCAGCGAGGACACCAACAAAATGAAGCTTGTCAAGAACGACAAGGGAGAATAGAAAATGTCTTTTGGCAAATAATACTTATGCCCTCAGATGCTATAATTTATGACCGACATCTATCATAAGTTATGGCTTCTGAGGGGAAGCTTCCCTCTTTGAGGCAAGTCGCCTCCGGCATCTGATTCCTGATATAAATTACGCTATTTAGTTGGAAAATGTCAGTTTGTTATAACGCAACTTATAAAGTTTTATAAAAAACACCATTTTCGGGGGCGTTTTCATTTTGTTATTGAGTTTTTTTTATATCTTTGCAAAGGATATAAGTATTTCGCAATTGTAGAATATGAAGAGATTCAATACTGCGGGCACTTGTTGCCCGAACGAGCATTATATGGTGGACATCGCCGAGCGTATGGAAATCATCCGCAAGATGGTAGCCAACGGTGACTATTTCTGCATCAACCGAGGCAGACAATACGGCAAGACTACCACATTAGAGGCTATAAGTAATCAGCTCTCTGACGAGTATTGTGTATTCCTGATTAGTTTTGAGATTGTTTCCGACACTACATTTGCAGACGAAGATAGATTCTATGCCACATTTGTGTGGCTCTTGGCACAACAGTTTGAATGGGTTCCTCTTGCAGGTCTTGATGATGGGGTGAAAGAATTGATTCAAAATTTCTTGGAGTCACATGAGGAAAGATGTTCAGAAAAAGAACTGACCAAGTTCATTAGTACAATCTGCCACCGCAACAAGAAACCTATAGTTCTTCTTATCGACGAGGTGGATCAAGCTGGTAATCATACCTCATTCCTGAAATTTTTGGGTCTTCTTCGTGGAATGTACCTAAGAAGGAATGTCGTTCCGACATTCCAATCCGTCATCCTTGCCGGCGTTTACGACATCAAGAACCTCAAATTGAAGATGCGTCCTGAGGAACAGCACCAATATAACAGTCCATGGAATATTGCCGTTCCTTTTGATGTTGATATGAGCCTTTCGGCTGCTGGTATTGCAGGAATGCTCGCAGAATACAAGACTGACCATGGATTGGACTTTGACGCAAAGTCTGTGGCCCAGATGATTCGCGACTACACCTCTGGCTATCCATTCCTCGTGAGCCGAATATGTCAGATTATCGATGCAGAACAATTCTCGTGGGATAAAGAAGGTGTTCTAAAAGCTGTAAATGCAATATTGTTTGAGCGTAACACTCTCTTTGTCAGTATGATTGATATGTTGGATGAGTTCCCTGAATTGATGCAAACATAAAAAGATATTCTTCTCTCGGGCAATGACATCTCTTATAATCCTGACGAAAAATATATCCAGATGGCATCTATGTTTAACTACATAGTCAACAAGGATGGCAAGGTGGCCATTGCATGCAGAATCATGGAGACTCGTCTTTACAATCTTTTTATCAGTGAAGAAGAAACTTTTCAATTTACAGCAAGGTTATCTCCTCAGTTTCTGCTTCAACAAGACAAAGAAGTCAGGCCTTCTGCCGCCAGTTGGGCTAAAAGGTCGAACGTTGATAGAGGCTATCGTATGATTATAGCTATTTGAAACAATTTGGTTATGTGAAGCGTAACCGTAACCCGTAACTGACATTGATTTTCAATTTCGCATGCGAGTGCGTCAATCAGTTACAGGTTATGATTTTCTTCGATTCCTTTAATTTGTCATACAACAGTTGCAATAGAATAATAAAATAGTCTTTTTTGAAGTATCATTTACAGTTCCAATTGCAACTACTATAGGTGTATACCCTTTTCAGGGCTTAGCTGCGCATGTTTTAAGGTGTACTGAGTCTTCTAATACACGACTAATTGTTAAATATAATTAAAAGAGTGGTTCTAATAAAAAAAATAATCCTTTTTCTCCTTGTTTTTAATAATTCTTTTGTACCTTTGCATTCGGACTTATGCCTTAATACCATCTTGTCAGATTTAGACGTGTTCTTTATAGGCAAGGGTTGAGGCTGCTTACGCCGAGCTAAGTATGACATAGTCATTATTTGACGTGTTGTATAGAAAGCGGATGAATGGGTTGGGAGCAAGTCCAGACATATTGAAGGCGTTTACTCGACGCGGTGTTTGAGACCAACAGGAATCTTGCAAACTCCATAATCAAAGTCTTGAACATAGCAACGGTAGATGCCCCGGGTGTGATTATATCACTCAATAAAAGGCTAAGATCTTGTATAGTACTTTTTTGTGCTATATATAGATCAATAAGGTCTTTTACATATAGTGAATATTCATATCGACGTGGGCTCTGACGTTGTCTGTTCAACTTTGATAGGCAATGCAAGAGCCTTTGTTGGTGGAATAGGCAACAAGACGATTCCACGCTTTTCTATGTTATCAAGATATTTTTATAAAACGGTTATAATTAACCTGTTATGATCACATTGTCTGATGTGACCCTACAGAGAGGAAATGACAATCCTCCTAACATCGGATTTGTCCCCGATGTCATCCCCAAAGCCATTGGCTCAAATACAGGGGTGTCGGTAAGGTATGAGTATTCGCCAAATAAGCATTGGTTTGTTTTACGTATTTCGTATGGTAGAGTTAATAAGGCAAAAGATTTATTGGATAGTAGAAAAATAGAATATTACTTACCATTACATTATACGCTGAAAATTATTAGAAACAAAAAAAAACGTGTTATAGAACCACTTATCCCAAACATATTATTTGTTTATACAGAAGAGAATACACTAAAACAAATTATGTCAACGAAAGAATTTATTGGATTATTGAGTTATTATTATAATCATTTTGAAAGAGATGAATTTGGAAAAAATCCTCCTTTAATTGTAGATTATAAGAAAATGGAACAATTCATAAGCTTGACAACTATTATGAATGAACATATTAAAATTGTTGACAATAAGGCATGTAATTTTAAATATGGTGATTTTGTAAGAGTAACTGATGGTATGTTTAAGGGTATAGAGGGTAGAGTCGCAAGAGTTTCTGGACAACAACGAGTTATTGTAGAGTTAAAAGGACTATGTTTGGTTGCTACAGCATATATACCTACTTCATTTATTGAACGATTATGATTAATTATTAACTAAATACATAAAACTATGAGATGTAAAAATTGTGGATGGGATAATCCTGATGGATGTGAAAAATGTGAAAAATGCAATAGCGCATTAGATTCATCTGCGTATATCCCAGAGGTAGAATCTCACCAGAACGTTTCTGAGTATCAGTCTGCGATGAGAGCAACAGTTAGGGAAAGTAGTGTTTTCGGTAATGAAGTTAACGCTCCTCAAGCAAGTGATGGCGAAAAATTGACATGTCGAACTTGTGGTTATCCATTAAGTGGCAATATGCAAATATGTCCTGCTTGTGGAACTCCATCATCAAGAAATGAGAATGTTTCTCCTTTGCCACAATATCCTCCAATACCAAATCTGGTTTCACAGCAAATGACAGTAAGAGAAGATGAAATCTATAGTAAGATAGAGGATAATCAAAAGAGAAATATTAGGAAGTGTAGCAAATGTGGAAATCCACTTCCGGAGAATGTTCGTTTTTGTCCAACATGTGGAAATCCAATAAGGAAAATGTCAGGTACGGTTGCTGCATGGGATTCTCCTGTTATGCAAGGCGAATACGGATTCTGTACTCTAAAACCAATAGCATGGGCAAGGGAAAACCGAGATTATCAGCCTATTACATATTCAGGAAATGAAATAATATTAAATAGATCGAATACTGATCCCAACAATCAGACAATAACTTCCCAACAACAAGCAATATTAACAAGAGATGGGGATAATTGGTATATAGAAGATCTTAGTGCTTCAAAATCCACAATGCTTAGGGTTGGAAGAAAGATGAAATTGGAAAAGGGAGACATTATTTGTCTCGGTAACAGGCTATTTGAATTCAACGATTAATATGTCAGAAGTTATCCTTTGCAATAGATGTGTATATAATCCGGGTGACAAAATCAACGATCAATTTATCGTTGATCGTAACTTGGGCGAGGGTACATATGGAAGTGTGTATCGTGTACATGACAACGCAGGGACAACCTACGCCCTAAAGTTGCTTAAGCTTTGGGAAGTTGTGTCGCAAGAACGTCAGGAATTGCTGAAAAGATTCGATATGGAATACGATACAGGTAAGATTGAAAGCAACTATCTTGTCCAGTCTTTAGGCAGAGGAACTGCTGAGGGCAATCCTTACATTTTGATGGAATATTGTCCTGGTGGTGACCTGATGGGAGCTGCTGAAAAAGGACAAGCTAACTTTAGTGTTGTTGCAAAGGAGGTTTTGTTAGGTTTGAAAGCGTTGCATCAAAGAGGAAAAGTACATCGTGATTTAAAACCAGAGAATGTCTTGATTCGACAAGATGGAACAGCCGTTTTGACGGATTTTGGCATATCTGGTGACCAAAACAAACGATTGACTCAAAGAGGAATATTTGGAGTTCCACAACAGAGGTTTGGTACATTTGCCTATATGCCCCCCGAACAGATTAATCCCAAAAGAGGAAATGCTACCGTATTGCCAACAACTGATATCTTTTCTTTTGGAGTAATGATGTTTCAGTTGATTACAGGAGAATTGCCATTTGGCCCCCTTGAGGATGAATCCGATTTGCCCAACTATGTAGCAAAAGGAAAAAAGGGAGAATGGAGTAGGCAACTGATTGCTGATAACAAGTATTTGCAAAATTGGTACGAACTAATTGAAGGATGTCTTAAGCCCAACTATCAAGAACGTCTGCAGACGGTAGATGATGTAATACCATTGATACCATCAACATTCGAAATGAAGGTTAGGAATTATGTATTTGAAGAAGATGATTTCTCAAAAAAAGCATCCAGAGGGTATCTCTTGCATGTTATGGAAGGTGAAAACCATGGTATGAAATACTATCTCAATGATCTTGCAAAGAATACTAATAGAATGATTATCACGATTGGCAGAGAAAGTGATGATACCTATAATGTTATTTCGCTTAAAGAGTCAATGGATACATATATCAGTAGATGTCATGCTACATTGGAATTGCAAGCACCGACTGGCTCTTGGATTATCCGCGATGGGCAATGGCGGCTCGACTGCCCTATAGCAAGAAAGAGCATTGATAGTTTTCCATGTCGAAGATGTGGCAATAAATGCGTAACTCCAAGTAAGAAACATTCAGAATGGGTTCGTTCCCTTAATGGCACATACGTTGGTTCACAGGAAATAGACAATCGTGGTGTCCCATTGAAGATAGGAGACATTATCACAATCGGAAACATAAAAATGAGAATAGAAGGATATTAATATTTACTATTACAACAATTTAAAAATCTTATAATATGGCACAACCTACAGTTCAGTACAAACGTACTTTAAAAGGCTCTATTGGAGCAGGTATGAAATCAATCGCAGGTGGAGACCGTCGTTTTTATGTCCTTGAGCATAAGGTAACGACGAAATTTCATAAAGCCGGCGAGCAACAAACAATTATCGTTGACCAAATTGAGTTAGGACGAGATCCGAAATGCCAAGTCAGATTCGATGACAGCTTCACAACAGTTAGCCGTCGTCATGCGGCTATTGTGAGAGATGGAGAGAATTGGAAATTAGTTCAATTATCTCAAACAAATTCCACATTCCTCAACGGAAAGCAGGTTACGAAAGAATGGTATCTGCAGAATGGTGATGAGATACAACTCTCAGTAAATGGTCCAAAGTTAGGATTTAATGTTCCAGCAGGAGAAAAGGGAATGGTAAAGAGTTTGCGTTTGACCACACGTTTGAATTTGTTCCGTGAACAAGCATTGCGACCATATAAGCGAGCCATGGTGATAATGGTCATTGTTTTTCTTGGAGCAATAGGAGCGATGGGTGCATGGAACTATCAATTGCAAGATGACCTTGTTGCGCAAAGTAAACGTTTAGCCGAGCAGATAGCAGCAGCAAAGGGAGATGCGGCAAAACTCGACTCCTTGCGTAAGGAACTTATAAAGGCCAACCAAGCTATTTCAGATCAAGAGGCGAAGCTCAAAAAAGTAAGAGGGCAAATACGTAGAGTAACTGTTAGTCCAACCAGTGATGGTGGTAAAGGTATTGAAAAAACATTCCCTTATGTTTATTATATTGAATGTTATATCCATGTTGGAGACAAGGTTATTCCTGGTTGGTCAGGTACTGGTTTTTTATTAAATAATGGAAATCTTGTTACAGCACAGCATGTTATTCACTTCGATGCTTGTAGCAACGACACAGAGATTCTTATCAATGCTCTTTATAATGCAGGACAAGCTAGTATCATAATGGTAGGAGCTTCATCTAATGATGAATTCAAAATAGAATATACCATAGATAATATGCCCTTTAAACTCGGTTCTGTTAGTGCTAAAGAACAAACAATAACTGCTGAGGATGGAACAACATGGGTTGTAAGACATCGTAAATATGCTACTGGAGGTGATTGGGCTGTTATGCCGTATAAAGGGAAAGGTGGTATTGCTTTCGATTCTAATGCTTCAAAAAATCTTCCAATTCAGACAAAATTACATATTCTCGGTTTCCCAACTGGTCAAGGTGTAAAGAAAGAAGGTTCAATTTCGCCAATCTATTCTACAGCAGTAACGGCTCGACAAGGTCTTGAAGACAATGGAACTATAAAAACTGCAAATGATAATACTGACCATGGAAACTCGGGTGGTCCTGTCATGATTGAAAAGGGCGGAAAGTATTGTGTAATTGGTATTTTGTCAGGCGCAAATGTCGGTAGTTCTTCAATGAAAGGCCGCGTAGTTCCTATTGGCAATGCATTATAATAATTAATTACTCTATTTAATATGAAAAAAACAATAATAACAATTATAGCACTGCTCTGCGTTTGTGGAGCAGATGCCCAAATACTTGGAGGCACTTTTACGTTGTCAGGAAAGGAGATAACAACAAAAGCCGTTGAAAAGGCAATATGTGTCACAAGTCTTTCGTACAAGATAACCAACAAGGAATCCGGAAAGTCATTCGGACGCAATGGCAAGGACGAATTCAATAGTGTTCTTGCTATGGCAGTAAAGACAGAGGATGGAATAATGATGCATGGTTCAGCCTTCAAACCATGGCAGAATGATCCTGACTTCAATAAATATGAATCTGAGTATGATGGAGTGCTCACCCAAATTTCATATTGTACGATTGGTGATTCTATCTTTGTACCAGCTGCAATACCAACATCTCCAAATGCTTCATACGATTTTATTGATTCACAGACCTCTGGCGGCCTTATTATTGATGACCAGAAAGGAAATAAGAATGGTTGGATTATATGGGTCACAACAGATGAAACAGGAAAAGGTATTTCATCGAAGGTAAAGATAGATGCCCAGAAATTTGATATAAATATAACTGATAGTACAACCAGATGTAAAATTAACACAATGCCTAAGAATACAAATATAATTGGCGGAATTTATGTTGAGCCCAATTATATAGGAGAGGGAACAGTACAATACAGAATGATTGGGTTCGTTGAGAAAGTTATAAACAATTGGTTCGTATATGTACCTTTTAAAACAAGCAAGGTGGCGGCTCCATCAAAAGTAGAGCCGATTAAGGCAGATGATTCCCTGACCGAAATTCCTGACTCAGGAAACAGTAATGATTCGCAGAAGAAAAAGAGTAAGAAAAAGAAATGAGCATACAATTTCAATTAGTTGCATATACAGACGCTGCTGGTAAATTCAACCCGGAAGCCTATCTGAATGGCAACGAAGACAATTTCTTTACTGACGCAGATTTGTCAGGCAAAGAACCCAAACCCTCCTTCGGACAAGTAACAACATTGTCTGAAGAGGGGGTATTGATGGTCGTAGCAGATGGAATGGGGGGACAAAATGCCGGAGAAGTGGCTTCTGGTATAGCTATCGATACTGTGAAGGATTTCTTTGCACCTGGCAAAATCACCCCATCTATGGCATCTACACACGAAAGCCGAAAGGCTTATATGGAGAAGACCATTATTGAAGCCGATAAAAGGATAAAACAAGATGTAAAAAATCATAAGGAGCATCATGGAATGGGAAGTACCATGATTATGGTGTGGGTGGCAAATAATGAACTATCCATTTGTTGGATAGGAGATAGCCGTGCCTACATCTATAATCCAATAAATGGTCTTCAACCAATATCCAAGGATCATAGCTATGTACAAAGTCTTGTTGACAAGGGGGTTATAACCTATGATCAAGCCTTTGACCATCCGCAAGGCAATATAGTTTTGCGTTCTCTTGGAGACACGACAAAAACTGCAGAACCAGAATCTCGACTATATACATTGTCCAATAATGACATCATTTTATTATGTAGTGATGGACTAAGCGGTGTTTTGAGAGATCATAAGACCTATGACGATGGGCAATTGATAGAAGGAGATAATATTGAGGATCTTATTGCTGCCAATAAAGATGATTTATTGAAATGCAAAGATGAATTATTTGCAGCGGCAGAAAAGGCAGATTGGTATGATAATGTAACAGCTATTCTTTGCAAAATATGCAACGGAGCTGATTCAATGCCGAAACTTTCAAAAGAAATATTAGGTGGTGAAAATGGAGAAGAGAGCACTATAGCTGAAGGAGCAATTAAGGATTCGGATTCTCAAAACACAACAATAAGGAACATAAGGCAACCAATAACATCTTCGGATTCCGCAAAAAAAAACATATCAAACAGTTTACACATACATGTGTCAAAACGGGGAATGATAGCTTTTCTATTTGGCATCGCAATAATAATTATTGGTGCATGTTGTGTGATGTTTAAGGTATTCTATAATACGGGTAAACAAGTTCCTTTGCAAAAGGATACTGTATATATTAAGCAGGAAGCTCCTGTTGATACATTAACTAAGCCTAAGGGTGAACAAAAATCTCATGGCGGAGAAACTATCAGAATATCAACGCCACTAAAGGAGACTTTGCATAAGATTGGAACTAAAAACACTGAAAAAAAAGATAAAAAAGTAATACCTATAAGCGAATTGACAGAAATTAAAGATACTGTAAAAAAACAATAAATCATCAGGAATAAAACATATATTACTATGGATGAATTGAAAGTTGGATTAGTTATCAATGACCGATATAGACTTATACAATATATTGGTAGCGGGAGTTTTGGTGAAGTGTGGATGGCACGCGACCTTGAAGAAAACAAAGATGTTGCAATAAAGCTATATCTATCGCTTGACGAGAAAGGACGTGAAGAGTTCTTAAGCGAATATAAAGTAGCTTATGGACTTAATCATCCTAATCTTGTGATAACTGAGAAATATGAGACATGGAAGACTCGTCCTTTCCTGATTATGAAATATTGCGCAAAGGGTTCTTCGTCAAAGGCAATTGGAAATTTATCGCCATCAGCAAAAGATGAAAAATACATTTGGAAATTCATTCATGATGTAGCTTCAGGACTTGCCTATCTTCATAATCAAACTCCAGACCCTATAGTTCATCAGGACATAAAACCTGACAATATATTAGTTGATATGGATGGTTCTTTCCTTATTTCTGATTTTGGAATAAGCAAAAGAATCCGAAGTACATTGAAAGCACAATCAACCCGAGCACTGAAAGCGGGTGCTACTGCATATATGGGACCTGAAAGATTTTCGAAGAATCCTTCCCCGGTTACAGCAAGTGATATTTGGTCACTTGGCGCATCAATTTATGAACTTGCTGAGGGAGAGTTGCCCTTTGCAGGAATGGGAGGAATTTTCCTAAAAAATGGTGGTGAGATGGCTGATTTGAGTACGGGATGGAGTGAAAAACTGAACGAAATAATGCATAACTGTTTATCCTTAAATACATGGGATAGACTTAAACCTTTCGAACTTGAGGAATTGACTGGAAAAATATTGTCCGATTATGACAATTGGTATAATAATATTAAGAAAATAGGTATAGAACCTCCTAAAGAAGTTGACCCACGTAGTACAAGAAGAATCGTTCCAAAAGAAGTTGAAATCAAAGACAATAATGAGAACCATAATAACGAAATGCCTCAGTTTGTCAAAACATCCGCTAAATCAAAATGGAAAAACATTGCTTTCATTGGAGTTGTATTATTTGTTTTGTTGGTTGGAGGTATATCAGCTTACTTTGTATTATCAGGTTCAGCAAACGATAAAGATGAGATAGCAAAGAAATGCTACATGGAAGAATATTTGCCTGCGATAAATAAATGTCAGACGTTAATTAATAAAGGCAGCCAAGCTGAGTTTCGGTTTCTAATATCTGCTCATGAGCTATTAGATAAGATTGACTCCCTTGAAACTATATATAAGGTAGATAATCCGAATTTATTTAATCAAGGAGATAACCTGAAAGAAAAATATGACGAAAAAGCTATTCCAGCCTCAAAAGCATGGGCAGAATCCGCTCGAACGCAAATGCGGGAACTTGATAATAAAGAACGTGCTTTAGAATATTATAAAGTGGCTTTTTCCATTTATCAAGACCCTAATATTAAGCAGGAAATGGAATCTCTTGAAAAATAAAAGCATTAAATTGATAATATGAGACATTTGATTATTACGATTACAATATTACTGGTATCGGCTATCGACGCTTATTCGCAATCTTGCTATAATGACAATAGGAATGATGGCATAAGGTTTAAGCAGAATGGTAATTACGCAAAAGCTATACGTTGTTTTAGAGTTGCCAAAAGTTGTCCTGATAAACCTAGAAAGAATGACCTTGATGCGCAAATTGCATCATGTCAAAGGGCAATGTCCCCGAAACCCAAACCGCAAGCGCCCAAAGAAGTTAAGGAAAAACCTAAGCCAACTCGACTGGCAGTTGATGGTGAAATTGACGATATTGATTTGGAGGCCACTAATAGCGGGGGGCACAAAGTGTTTAAGGTTGAAACACCTTCTGGAAAATACGAGGTGGACTCAGACTTGAAATGGTGTACTGTTTCAGATAAGAATAACAGTTCATTTAGGCTAAATGTAGCAACTAATAATAGGCCTCGTCCAAGGACAGGTCAAGTGGCAGTCATATCAGGTACTGAAAAGGTTGACATATTTGTTAGCCAAGATCCTTTTGTTCCAGAATGGGCACCATCAGGAACGGATGTAAATCCAACTGGTACAGCAGCAGAAATGCCGGCTTTAATACAAAGATTGAAAGATGGAAGGCCATATCGCCTTGCAGCTCTGACAAGTAATAGAAAAGGTGCTGTAATTAATAGTGATTGTTCATTTTTCTGTACGTCAGAAGTGCCAGTTCCATTAAAAGACAAACTAAATCAAATACAACAACATGGTGACAGGTTAAATTCTATTGCAATAACAGGCTCTGGGTATTATTGTATCACATGGGACAAAAACTCATGGTTTGGCAAAGTTACAGATGACATGAAAAGAATAATTCGGGAATATGCATCTCAAGGAGATGAGTTGTTGAATGTTTCAATAAGTGATGATGGTAACTTCACAATTCTTACAGATAAACATGTATATGCTTCCCGTCAACAAGACCTTGATTTAATTAAAGAAGCAGAGTATAAATATGGTGATTCAAAGTGTATATCAATATCAACTAAGGGAATATGCGTAATTTGCGAATATGGAATTTGTTACAACAATATTCCTATACAACTTGCAAAACACCTTAAAACATCAAAAAATCATCCTGATTTCGTGACTTTTACAGACTCTGGTACTTATTTCATGTCAAATGAAAAAGGTTGGTTTGAATATAATATAAGATAATATTAAAATAAAACAATACGATTATGAAAAAGAATTTATTAGTATTACTATTTGTGATTATCGCAGTTGTTAACGTTTCGGCACAAGATGGTGACGACCGGTATGGTGGAGGTAACAATACGTCAACAACAAACAGTAGTTATAGTGAGCAATTAGCTTTTGTTAATGACGGCCCTAACTTGAATATAACTTATAGGGGAGTTTGTTTTAAAATGATTTTGGTTGAAGCAGGTCCCTTTGATATGGGATTTACCCCTGACCAAGATTGCAGTTTTACTCATGGTGAAAGAGATGAGGGAAGAAAACCTCACAGAGTTAATATCACAAGGAATTACTATATAGGAGAGACTGAAGTTACTCAAGATTTGTGGAACGCCGTTATGGGCATTGAACCATCTCAAAATCCTGCACTACAAAAGGGTGATAGGTATCCTATAAGTAATATTTCATGGAATATGGCAATACGTTTTGTGAATCGTTTAAACGATATTTGCATTCAACAAAATATAAAATACAGATTTAACCTACCTACAGAGGCTCAGTGGGAATATGCAGCTAGAGGAGGGCATAAAATATCTCATACCGTATTTAGCGGAAGCAATACATTAGCAAAAGTTGGTTGGTACAACAACAATAGTGTGAATCGATTGAAGGAGGTTAAATTATTATCTCCCAATGAGTTGGGTATATACGATATGACAGGGAATGTTTGGGAGTTATGTCGTGATTGGAAAGCCCCATATAGCACAAAAGCAGTTGATGACCCGACAGGTCCTGAAGAGGGTGATAAGGCAATGAACAAGGTTAGACGTGGCGGAAGTTATGAAGAAAGTGACGTAAATATTTTCCGTGTTAGTTATAGAAGGCGTATCCCTATAGATGAAGTGGACTATAAGAATGGAATGAGGTTGGTTATGTCAATTCAATAGTTATAATAATGAAAAAAGTTCTTATATTATCACTTCTTTTACAGTTCTTGTCAATCTTTGGGTTTGCACAATCAGATAATTATACTACAGAATTTGCCAGTAGCGGAGAGTTCAAAATACTTCAATTGTCAGATTGTAAAGCCATTTCAAAAATTGAACGTGAACAAACAACAGAATTCATCAATAGAATGATAGATGTTGAAAATCCTCAGTTAATTGTTGTTACTGGTTTTACAGGAGACATTGAATTAATTAAGTCCTTGTGTAAAAGTAAGAATGTGTATTGTCTTTGTCTTACTGAAAATGAAGGTGTAGATAATGTGATACCAATAAGACAGTATGGGAAGAAAGACATATCCCACCTGATTTATTGTTTTGACTCTTACGCCTATAATAGAAAGGAAAGTAAGAAAGGTGAAAACGGAATTACATTTAACCAGATTGGTTGGTACAGGCAATTAAGTAAAAAATATACACTTCAAAATAGTGGAATGCCATTACCATCAATAGCCTTTATGCACAAACCTTTAATTGAGTATAAAGATGGTATCGATGTTTTTGGAAAGATGACAAGAACAAAAAAGGGCATTATTCCTAAAACTGGTGAATGCAATGAAAGTATATCTTGTGAATCTGTAAACTCAGGTTTATTTACTTATATGCATGAATGCGGAGATATTAGAGGAGTTTTTTGTTCTTCCAATCCAAATAATAACTTTGCATTAGTATGGAAAAATATTATGTTGGCTTATGGACAATGTTCATCAATTGATCATTCAACCTATGGTGTTCGAGTTATTATTCTGAAAGAAGGAAGTGAGCAATTTGAAACCTATATTAGAACCGATGACAATGAGATTAAAGATCATTGTACATATCCGGATAATTTCTCAATAATCAAATAATATATTTATAAGATGAAAAAAATACCATCATTTATTTTCCTTTTTATAATCTCAATTTGTTGTATTGCACAAGAAAATGACAACAAACTTAGATTTAGAAAAAACGGGGAATTCAAAATACTACAGTTTACAGATTGTCATTACAAATGGGCGAAGTCAGCATCCGAAGATTGCCTTACATTAATAGAATCCATGACATTGATAGAAGACGTGGATTTGATAGTCTTTACAGGTGATAATGTTTATGCAAATCATGTTGAAGATGCATTAAATGACTTATTTCGAAGAATTCGTATCACGAACATTCCTTTTATTGTCATTTTTGGTAATCATGACCATCAGTTTGATATGACACAAAATGAACAATGGGACTTCTTTAGAACATATACAAACAATTGTCAGCCAGATCGTCCCGCTAACAGTACATATCCAGACTTTGTCGTCCCTATTTATTCAAGCAAAGGCGACAGGATTTCTCAATTAATATACAATTTTGATACTCATGCTGGTTATAAGACAAGGCAGATTTCTAGATATGATTGGTTATGGTTTGATCAAATTGCATGGTATCGCCAGCAGAGCAAACGATATACGCGTGAAAATGGAGGAACTCCAATTCCATCAATCTCTTTCATTCATATCCCTATACCAGAATATGCTGAAGCATATGATTTTTATAGCCGAGGAAAGAAAAATGAAAAAGCTATCCCAGGCGTGATCGGGACCAAGAAGGAGAATGTCAGTTGTCCAAAATTAAATTCAGGTTTCTTTAAGTCAATCCTTGAATGTGGAGATATTAGGGCTATTTTCTGCGGTCATGACCACAACAATGATTTTGCTCTAACATGGCATAAAATTCTTTTGGCTTATGGACGTTTTTCAGGAGGTAATACGGTTTATAATGACCTGGGAAAAAATGGTGCGAGATTAATTGTCTTGCATGAAAATTCCAATAAGATTGACACATACATCAGACTTGTAAATGGTGATGTAATTAACAATTGTGTTTATCCTGATGATTTTGAGGGATTTTAATCGAATGATTAGGTCTGTTGTTCTTATTCTTGTATTTGCTATCACCAATTGCGGAAATGCAAGAAATGAAGAGGACTCTTTGAACATTGTAAATAATAGTTTTCGTGTTAAATCTGTTGTTTTGCCCACGATAATGATTGTGTCAGGAGGAATCCTCTCTTATACTAACTTTCGGAAATGGCCTACAGAAAAACTTCAATATGTTAATAATGGACATAGAACTGATTGTGACAATTATATACAGTTTACGCCTCATTTAATATACACTATTGGTGGAGAACTCGGGTTGGCTTCAAAAAGTTCTTTGGTAAAACGCTCAATGAGTTTGGTAAATTCATCCGTTTTGTCTTTCGGAGTTTCAAGGTTAATCAAGCATTACACATGGGAAGATCGCCCGGGGAATAGTGGTACAAATTCTTTCCCTTCTGGTCATACGGCAACAGCTTTTACAGGAGCAGAATTAGCTCGGTTGGAATATGGGGCAACAGTTGGAATTGTTTCATATTGCTTGGCTAGTATGGTTGGAATACTGAGGCTAAGCAACAACAAACATTGGATAAATGATGTTATAGCTGGAGCTGGCATCGGTATATTGTCGGCAAGGATAGGTGTATATATCACAGAGTTGGAGTATAAATTCCTGTCGAAAATATTTTGTCACAAGAATAAGTCAAAAAAAAATAAAAAAGAAACCAATATATTGATAATACCTCATTCTGGGGATAACAATGAAAGTGGTATTTGTCTAGGTTTGTATGTTACATTATAGTATGAACAGACTAAATAGTTTCATATCATTCATTCTTTTTTTTATTTGTTACCCCAATAACAATATGGGGCAAACTTCCTTGGAAGAACCAAATCTTAAACAACCGACGTGCATTTCTCCGTATTATTTTGGTCCTAATGCTTTCCCAATTCCTGACATGTTGGATGGAAAAGTAAAAGACAAATTGTCTATAGAATTGTCAAGTAGTTGTTATAAAGGATTTAGGGGTGATAAAACAAATGATATTGCAGTAAAAATTAATATTCCATTGTTTACCAAGAAAGTGAACTTATCATTGTGGGTGCCTTTTGAATGGTGGAACAATAGTATAAACAATATTGAAACTTGTCGACTTACAAATGTTAAGGACAAAAGATTGCGTAAGGGAAGTTCAATCGGAGATATTTATATAAGTACTGATGTTCAAATATTAGATGAGAAGAAGACTTTTGTCGATTGTTCTATTAGGGCAGCCCTTAAGTCTGCGTCAAGTTATTTTTATTTTCTCGGAAGATATTATGATAGTCCGGGCTATTTTTTTGACAGCTCAATTGGGAAGAATCTACTTCAGAGGGACAATACCTTTATTAATCGAATTAGATTAGTTGGCACAATTGGTTTTCTTAGCTGGCAAACAGATAATGGACGACAAAATGATGCGATTATGTATGGGGGTATGCTACAATTGACACTTCTAAAGAAACTTATGTTTTTATGTGCTATAGGGGGATATAGTGGTTGGGAGAATTCATTAAAAGAAGGAAAGAACGCTCACGATCGCCCAATGAGCCTTAAAACGAGGTGTGAATGGCAGAACAAAGACTTATCAATTTTTGCAATGTTACAGCATGGGTTAAGAGATTATCCATATAATCAATTTAAAATAGGTGTGTCGTATCAGTTGAACATTCTAAAAACAGTTAGTAGATAATGAAGTTATTATTGGATAAAGTGATATTGATTATCACAATATTTATGTGGTCTATTCCTTTGTCCGCTCAAGACAGTATTCCTGCGTCTTTTTTTAGGAAAATATATCACCAAGGAAATATGGTGCATTATTTTGAGGGATTGAATGACAATATTGTTTATGAGGGTAATCACAGTGGATCTTGGAGCGATGCAGATCAGTTGATTTTTTCAATCAATGGCAATCCTTATTATATGAATAGTTACTATATCGATGATTTCCGAATTGACAACAGATTAGAACCAGGTTCTACATTATACACGCCGAATCTTGAACATTATAATACAAATATAGGGACAAATGATGCTTCTATTCATTTTTACCGAGATATTGTTGATGCCGAATTTATAGAAATGTCGGCAAACCATGGTAATATTGGTGGTATTACAAAAGGAACATCAGAGATAATACATCTTTTTCATAGGGCAGGATGGGAAGGTGCTTATAAACCAAACGTGAGCATTAATAACAGGCAACATATAAAAAATGCATATTCATTAGAAACAGCATTTAATCCTAATAAAAAGAACATTGTAGGAAATCAAATTCATATTTACACACAATTTGGCAATCGAATGTTACCCAAATATGATTGTAATGGGCTAATCGACGATGAACCCTTATTCAACAGTTGCTATTATAAATTTCAAACAGATGGTAAAATAACTATAAAGAATAGTTTCTTTGATTATCTTGGCTATTTGGGTAATATCTCACAAAAAGACGATTATGGGTCGGAATTCTATTTTAATTGGGATGAACAAGCTATATCAAAGTTTCATAGCATAAGCGCATATGGAATAAGAGATAGGGGAAAACATAAAGTTGTTGCAGGAATTACATATTCATTAAATAAAATAACACATCACAATATATCTTTTGCAAGAAATGTTGTTGACCAAGATGGGGAATCGTTTGAGCCTTGGTATCCAGACGGGAATCATCATGAATTGAGTTTATATGCAGGTTACAATAAAAAAATAAGCCAAAATATTGAAACAGATATCAAAGCATATAATTCCATTTATGCATTTCAATGTAAATCTAAAGCATTTGAAAACGAATTGTACTATCAACCACCAACTCCTTCTGCTGCCCATATCACGGATGTGGAAGACATTAATCCATTGAATTATTCCCCATTGCCTCTTTATAGATATGAGTGGGAAAGTAGTTCGTTTGCTAGTGCCCTATTAGAAAACAGTCTTGGTGTAAAGGTTAATAAGGCACTCTCAAAGTCAATTATGTTATTTGCAGATGTTTACCTAACCGTAGATGGTTTTGTTCTTAGTAATGATAAATCAAAAATTAGTACTAACATAAAATCGAAATTCCAACTCAATATTAGTCCATTCAAATGGTGTGATGTCACACTTCGGCTTTCGCATGACAGGATACCATATAATATTTACCACATAAAATATTTCAGTAACGAGTATTTGAACGGCAGAGTGTTTTATAGCGGCACAAATACACTATTTTCTACTACAGGAGGAAAATATAGAAATAATGTAAAGAAATTGCGACAGACTGGATATTATAGTATAGATATTCCCATTAAATTATATCTCGATAACAAACGAAGGCACCAAATCACATTTTTGCAAACATATAGGAAATATTATAATGTTTGGGTGACAAATTTCGATAAGGATAATAAATACTATGGGTATTATAATAATGAAGGCGTATTCTTCCAATATCCATGCGAAAAGAAATATTCTGTCGCTTATTTACCGAAAAATATAATGGGTAAAAACTTTTTATATAATACACCTTATTATTTATCTCAACTGACCAGATATACATATTCTGGAAAAAAAACGTATTTCAGCATATCATGGCAGTCAATGCAATTTGCAAGTATCAGTGCATTAGGGAATGGGCCTAATAGCAACAATATAAATATTCTTTCAGAATCAACTGCAAATCCTAATACTAATAAAGTGATAGAGAATCCTAATAGTATAAATTCGCCAATAGGTAGGTCGGATCAAGATAAAGCATATATATGCAGGATATTTTGGTCGCATAATCTGTCGAAATCATTCCAATTCGGATTATTGGCGAAATGGACAGATGGACAGCCATTTAGTGACTTTAAAACATTTATTGATACCGATAAGAATGATTGTAATCAAATCGCTATCATACCAGGAAGATCGAGAGGAACAAACCCTATAGATAAAAACTTTGGTTCACGTGAAAATGCAATCTTCAACATAGATGCACATTTCAAGTTAGTATGGAGGTATAGGGGACATAACATGTTTGTTACAATGAAATGGTATAACTTGGTGGATTTTGGAAACTCAATTAACGAGTATTGTTTTAACACTGGTCTTGGCGATGATAGAGCTGACATGGCTCTAAATATACCTCGTGGATTAATTATGACATATAATATTGATTTATGAATATGAAAAAGACAATCTTTTCTCTTTTTTTTTGTTAGTTACCGTTTGTGATTCATACTCAAAACTCCCTGTTGATTATGAAAATGATTCTTATGGTGTAGAGGTGGGGTATGTTAATAAACAATTTGTGACTCGCTTCCCTAATGGGGAAACTCTACATGAAGATTTGTTCGGAAGAGAAAACCATTTCCTTCATGGCATACAGCTTGGAGTTTATTATCAACCAATGATAATAAATAATATTGGAATAAGATCTGGTATTTATTGGGAACAATATTTCTCAAGTGGGGCTAGTATGGGATATGATTCTTTCACAGAAGGAAATGTTTATGTTCCACTAAATATTAATATTACTATTCCAATCAAAGAAACAATAGCCATAAACATACTTGGAGGTGTTAGTATGAATTACATCGTGTATGGAGAACTCAGTACACGTGATGATTATTGGAATAATTATTATGAAGATAACTCATTGTTATTGTGGATAAATGATCTTTTTGACTCAAGATATGGAAGTGAATACTTGCATTATGGATATGATGGATGGCCTGAAAGGTTTAATGCACAATATGAACTTGGTCTCAGGATAAGAATAGACGGATTGTCAATTAGGGGAACATACTCAAGGGGCTTTACGAATCATAAATTCTATTGGGATGAACATCAAAGATTAATGACGAGAGAACGAAAAGTTACAATATCAATAGGCTACACTTTCTGATATTTATGACTCTACGTTTTATTTACCATATAATCATATTAATATCACGATTGCGGATGAAGTATCTGTATATACTTTCGGATGTGTCGTTTTTCTTTATATATTATATTATTAGATATAGGCGTGGTATAGTAAGAAATAATTTAAGGAATTCGTTTCCAAATAAATCTCAATCATCCCTGAAAGAAATCGAGAAAAATTTTTATAGGTGGTTATGTGATTTTTTTGTAGAAACCTTAAAACTATTATCTATATCCAAAAAAGAATTGAATAATATGATAAAAGTTGATGGAGTTGATAAAGTTATAGACATGGCTGATAAAGGAAAATCTATAGGTTTATATGCACCTCATTTTGCTAATTGGGAACTATTAACAACATTGCCGGCATTCATGGGAAAATCTCCTCAACCAACGTTATATATTTTATACCACATTCTTCACAATAATTTTATTGACAGACTTATGGTTCAAATTAGACAACGTCATGGATCTGTTTGCATACCGAAACAAGACTTACTAAGATATATCAAGGCTAATGAGGATTTACATCAAAATGCTCTATATGGTTATTGTTTCGATCAATCGCCTAAATATGAAAATATTCATCAATGGTTAACCTTCATGCATCAGGACACTCCTGTATTTTCTGGGGCAGAACGTATTTGTCGAAAAAAACATCACGCAGTGTTTTATGTAGATATGGTAAAAATTGAACGCGGTAAGTATATTTGCAAATTAATATGTCTATCAGAGGATGCTTATTATTCAGAAAAAGGTGAAATAACATCTATGGCATTCGCATTAACCGAAAGAGCAATTAATAGACAACCAGAAATGTATCTTTGGACACATAATCGTTGGAAACGTACAAGAAAAGAATGGGAAAGATTTTTATGTTGTTGCAAAAGGAAAAAATAAAGAATATTAATCCAATATATGGTCTTATGGCCCTATCTGTCCTAACAATAATACCATTTGTTGGATTAACGGATTTTTATACGAAAGGCGAACCTAGAGAAGCAATTGTCGCAATGACGATGTTAGACTCCGGTAATTGGGTCCTGCCAACCAATGGAGAGATTGATATTGCCTATAAACCACCAATGTTTCATTGGCTTATTGCATTCTTCTCACAGTTGTTTGGAGGCATATCAGAATATACTTCTCGTTTGCCATCTGCATTATCTTTTATTGCACTTATTGCGATCACATATCTTCATTATAGCAGAAAAACGATAAATGTGGCGATGGGGACAGCTTTGGTATTGCTAACATTTTTTGAAACTCATCGTGCGGCTTTTGCTTGTAGGGTGGATATGACACTTACTTTATTTATATGTTCAAGTCTATTCTTCTTCTATAGGTGGATAGTTATTTCTAATATGAAGAGAATGCCATATCTCGCTTTATTATGTGTAAGTTTGGGTATGTTAACTAAAGGTCCAGTCGCTTTTGTCTTACCATATTCAATTACGTTATTATTTGCAATCATAATCAAAAACAACGAATGGAAAATAGTAATTGCAAAGTTGATGATATCATCAATATTATCATTAATTATACCAATTTTCTGGTATTATGAAGCGTGGCAGCAAGGAGGAAATCAATTTTTGAAGTTAATATATGAAGAAAACATCGGAAGGATGACAAGTACAATGTCATATCAATCTCACCCTGGAGCTTGGTATATGAATATCATATATCTATTAGGGGGGATGATGCCTTATACATTGCTCATCGTATCCATTTTATTTGCAATATGTACAAAAACAACTCAAAAAAAAATGATAGATTATTTCAAGAAGACTGCTCCAATAATGTATAGTGACCCAGTGGAATTATTCAATTGTATCTCATTATTTGTGATTTTCGTATTTTACTGCATACCTAGTAGTAAGCGTTCAGTTTATCTTATGCCAATGTATCCTTTTTTGGCATACTATACATACAAGATGATTGGCTATTGCTATTGTGTGCATACAAAAATATATGATTGTTGGATAAAATTTTTATTAAGTGCTATACTAATAATACTTCTCATATTTGTCATAATACGATTATTCAACGTAGAAGATATTCTTTCAGGTAATGAATTGTTCGTTTATGTATCAGCTCTACATAATTCAAATATTAGACAATGGCAATACGTAATTTTGTTATTGCCAATTTGCTATTGGGCGTTTATGAAAATAACAGGATACAGAACGGTTCAAATTGGAAGTGTACAATTATTAATAATAATATATTTATGTTTGGATGGAATAATACAGCCAATAGTACTAAATACTAAATCAGATAAAACGGAATGTCAAAATATCACACGAATAACTAAAGGCAATCAGATTTATACATATTGCAGTGCCAATATGATGCGATTTTTCGCTATTAATTACTACTCTCATAATAAACTCCGGCCAATTTTGATAAGTCAAGAAGAATTGAAATCATCATATTATGGTCAGGTTAAAAGAAAGGTGGAAAATGGCTTTGTATTAATTCCAGACAAAGATGTTCAAGATTTTATTGAAGTTAGTGGTGGTAAATATCAATTAACTCCAATATATTCCAGTATGAAAAAAGGTTGTGATGTAAGAGATTATTTTACACTATATAAATTTATAAGAAAAAGGAATGAGATTGGTGATTGTCATACCATGTTATAACGAAGAGGAAGTAATTGGAAATACCAATGAAATTCTGCGTTATGTGCTTGAAAAATTATTAAATAATAATGTAGTTGAAGAGGCATCAATCATTTATGTTGATGACGGAAGTAGTGATAAGACCTGGGAATGTATAGAATGTTTCTGTGGAATAAATGACAAATGTGTCAAAACATATGGAATCAAATTGGCAAATAATGTCGGTCATCAGAATGCTTTAATGGCAGGTATCGAAAATGCATATAATAATGGATATGATGCAATAATTACTATTGATGCAGATCTTCAAGATGATGTCCATTGTATTAAGACGATGGTGGAATTGGCAAAGAGTGGTAAAGAAATTATTTATGGAGTTAGGAGAAAAAGAGTTTCCGACACATATTTCAAAAGGTACAGTGCGCAGATGTTTTATTCGTTTATGCGTTTATTAGGATGCGATATCGTATATAATCATGCAGACTTCAGATTAATGACTCGTAAAGCAGTTAAGGCTCTGTTGTCGTATCCTGAGAGAAATCTTTTTCTGCGTTGTCTTGTTAAGGATATAGGATTACCTTTTGGTTATGTCCATTATGACCGTAAAGAAAGAAAATCTGGCAAGACAAAATACCCTCTATGGAGCATGGTTAATTTTGCAATAGAGGGCATAACATCTTTTTCTATACGGCCATTGAGAATTATTTCGGTAGTTGGAGGTATCTGTATTTTTATCTCTGTAATATTGATAATATACGGGTTACATTCTTTTATTGTTGGTAATGCACTTCCAGGATGGACATCTTTAATCGTGTCTCTTTGGTTTATAGGAGGTATAATAATACTAACCATGGGTGTTATAGGTGAATATATTGGCAAGATCTATAAAGAAGTTAAAAATAGGCCAAGATACTTTGTAGAAAAACTTATATGAAATATTTTATTGGTAACTTTTGTTTTTTACTGAAAATACATGTAACATCCTTGTTATTCCTTTCGATAATCAGGATTTTACTTTTAGTAGCTTATGGACTTAATAAGACCCTTTTTGTGGAATTCGGTCAAATATTCCATGCACTGTTGTTAGGGGTATGGTTTGATAATGTTGTGGTTTGTTATGTGTTATTATTGCCAGCTATAGTTTTGTGTATTATTTCATCATTTCGACTTGATAATTATGTTGTAATTAAAACAATACGTTATTGGAGTTGTATTTTCTTTTCTATTATTTTCTTCATTTGTGTAGCAAATATTCCATATTTTTTGTATTTTTTCCAAAATATTAATTCAAGTGTGTTTCAGTGGTTCACATATGTTTCGACGACTGCTGGTATGATTGTTGGGGAATTGTCTTATTTATTGTATTTCTTCCCATTCATTGTTATAGTCGTTGTTTTCTCAATAATAATATTTTCATTTAGGTCACCTTTTATTTCGCCCCATAAATCAAATCTGTACGACAAGATCATGGTGGATGTATTCTGTATGGTATTGATTTTCTCATATATTTTGGGAATAAGGGGAAGGACAGGTTATAACCCTATAAAGGTAAGCCAGGCATATTTCTGTGGCGATCCATTCCTAAATCAATTAGGTATTGATCCTGCTTTCAATATGATTACGAGTATAATTGATGATATGCGTCCTGACAATAGACATCTGAGTTTAATCAATGATAAGGTTGCAATGAAAAATGTAGATTTATATATAAAACAAATGACAGAAAACAAGGATGCTTTTACTAAAGTTATTCCATATAAGAATACGAACCATGCAGGTAAAAATGTTGTTATTATTTTTATGGAGTCAATGTCATCCTCGCTCCTATACAAAGGTTTTACACCCTTTTTGGACTCATTATGCAAATCTTCCACATACTATGCTAATGCTTATTCTTCTGGTAATCATACTAATCATGGATTATTTTCAACGTTATATTCATGGCCTTCTATTCTTAAGAGGAATACAATGAAGGAAAGTGTTATTCCGCATGTAGATGGATTACCAACGATTCTAAAGAAAAATGGCTATCATAATATGTTTTTTATGACGCATGAAAGTCAATATGATAATATGAATGCTTTTTTTAGGACAAATGGATTTGACGAAATATTCTCGCAAGAAAATTATCCAGACGATATGGTTGCGAATAGTTTTGGAGTTCAGGATGATTTTTTGCTGGATTTTTCAATACCGATTATGAATAAGGCATATTTCTCAAATAAACCTTTCTTATCTGTGTTATTGACAATAAGTAATCATCCTCCATACATTATCCCAAAATGGTTTAAGCCAAAATATTCAGATGAAGAAAAAGCGATAGTTGAATATGCAGACTATAGCTTAAAACAATTTTTTCATAAAGTAAAAGAACAGCCATGGTACGATAATACAATATTTGTACTTCTTGGTGATCATGGTAAAATTGTTGGAGAAGTAGAATGTGCACTCCCAGATTGTTTCAATCATGTGCCTTTGATTTTCTTTGGTGAGAATGTTCCTAGTAGAATCGACGATTCATTTGCTATGCAGATTGATGTGTCACCAACATTATTAGGTATGTTGGGTGTTAGATATACCAAGCATAATATGGGTATAAACCTATTTAACAGTGAGAGACAATGTGCTTTTTATAGCGGTGATAAATATCTTGCAGCAAGAACAGATGAATGTCTTTATCTTTATGACCCTATTGAGAAAAAAGAGCTATTTTATCGATTGTCTGATAATGATGCAGTGTTGATAAACTCTCCTAAAGAATCGACTATGCAATCTCTTAAAATGGACTTGTATTCATTTATGCAATGCGCAGAAAGTTTCTATATTTCAATGAAAAAATGATAATAGTTATTAATTAAAATCAAGTATTTATTATGAGAACTTATTTGTATTTTAATCGTTATTCTTCAATCACAAGAAGAATGATTCTTTTTGTTGTCAGCAATGTATTGCTTTTGCTCAATGTCATGGCAGATGATAAACAGTGTCCTAAATGTCATGGGTCTGGTTGGCAAGTGACTATCCCAGATGTAGGGCATTTTGGTGTTGAAAAGAAAAAACAAAAATGTCCAGTGTGTGGAAAAATGGTATTCTCTGGACACAGGGATAAGTGTACTATGTGTGGGGGAAATGGACGAATTGGTACTGCGAATCGTAACTCACGTAATGGAGTAGCTGAGCAAAGAGGGGCTGAGGGTGAACAATTTTTTGCTAGATATCTAACTAGTTCTGAAAACTCTATGAGAAAGGCCTTAATGCAGTCCCTTCTTGTAACAAGGTATGAAGTTGAAAAGTGTTCTGTTTGTCATGGTTCTAAACTATGCCAACATTGTGGTGGTATTCAGAACCTGTCAATAGATGCAGATATCACTACTTTGTGTCGTGTTTGTGGAGGAGGCGGCAGATGCATTGCATGTAATGGTCAAGGATCGAAAAATGGACGAACGGTGTCTGCACACACACCTGAAGAGAAAGAAAAAATAGCACGTAATATCAAAGTGTTCTCTGAACTTGCTAATTTGAGATTCTCTCAAAACATTACTCCAGGAACACCAAATGGTCCTTCCATTGGAATTGATAACAATGGTAATTATTATATTAAGGGTAGAAGGTAAGAGATATATTGTGTTATGCAATAGATTATTTCATACTTCTCTTATTAGTATGCTATTGCCAATGATAATTATTTATTATGAACAAACGAAAAATACATATTAATCCAGACTATGAATATATAAGGGAGTGGATTTTATTTTCTATTGACAATTTTAATATTAGTGGAGAAATATTATCTCAAAAACGAAACACATTAAAGGTGTTTTTGGCTCCAAATGGAACAAAAATCATAATAAAAAGGTTTAAGAGACCCAATATTATACAAACTGTTATTTATTCTTTTTTCAGGAAGACTAAAGCGATGCGTGCGTTTTTCTTCTCAGAATATTTGAATGCTCATTGTGTACCAACTCCTAATCAAGTAGCCTACATTGAGGATTACCATAATTCTCTTTTAGGTTACAGCTATTATATTTCAGAATATAAACAACAAGATACCTGTTGGATATTAAATGATAATATATCTAATAAGGAGCTAGTCCAGTCTCTTGCCAAATACATATACAAAATGCACCGCTGTGGATTTTTACATGGAGATATGAACTTATCAAATTTCTTATATAATAAAAGAAATAATAAATATGAGATAAGTACCGTAGATGTTAATCGATCCGTCATAATAGATTCTCCAAGCCAAAAGCAATGTCTAATGACATTTAGGCGGTTAAGTCATGAAGAACAAACTCTATCATTTATTGTTTCGGAATATGCTCAACTACGTAATTGGTCTGTTGATTATTGTGTTAATTATGTATTAAATTCAGTAAAACAGTTGGAGAGGCATGAAGACATAAGGGGACTTTTGACGAATAAAGAACCTGAATATAGAAAGAGAAAACGTTTGAAAATGCAATAAATCTTTTGCATTTTCAAATTCTTTTATATTACCACATACAAAAAATAAAAGAAAGCACTATACAACACGGGCATTGCTCATTTTGGTTTATCCATTTCTTTTAAATAGATTTCAATCCATGATTTCAATGCCGGAATGTCGTTTTGTATAGTATCCCATAAGCTGTCTTGATCAATAGTGTAATAGCCATGAACCAAAACGTGTCGCATACATTCAATCTGACGCCAATTTACTTCAGGATGAGATATACGAAACTCTTTGGTAAGCATATAGACAGCTTCTCCTATGATCTCAACATATTTAGTAAAACCATAAAACAAGATGGTACTCGACTTTATTTGCTCCAGGGTATATAAATCTTTGTCAGCCATAATCCCATTTATGGCATCCATAATATGCTCCAGACGTCCTCTATCCTTAATTTTTTCTCTCATATACCAATAATTTGTCATGGTTTACAGATTCTTGTGCAAAAGGTAGAAGCCGACAAGATTCTACCAAGTCCACTTTTCTGTGGAGTAAGTCTTCCAATCCAATCATCATTCCGGCTATACGCATCAATGAAATACGCTCGTTCTGACGGTCATATTCTACAAGTATGTCAATATCGCTGTTTGTGGTTTCTTCACCTCGCGAGCACGACCCGAACAGCCAAGCTTTTTTGATTGGCTGCCCAACACAGAAACTCTGTATTTTGGGTATCATTTCTTGAACATCCTTGCTAATCATATTCATTCTTTTGTTATTATTGCGGCAAAGATACATATAAATAATGAATTCTCCAAATAAAATACTGAAAAACATGCAAATTAGTTTGTTAACAGTATTTTTTAAATGATTTCAATGCGACTGCTTGAGTTGTTGCCTTCCTGGATTACCTGTATCTGCACGGGGATGTTGGCTTTCACCTCGCCCACATGACTGATGACACCCACATGACGGCCGCTCTGGCTGTGGAGGGTGCGAAGAGTGGTGATGGCATTGGTGAGCGACTGACCGCTGAGTGTGCCGAAACCCTCGTCGATGAAGAGAGTATCCACCGACAGTGTGTCGCCAATGTCGGCAAGGGCGAGGGCAAGGGCAAGCGATACAAGAAAACTCTCACCGCCACTGAGCGAGTCGGTGCCGCGGGTGGCAAAACCTTGATAGGCATCCTCGAGCGAGATGTAGAGCGTGCCGGGGACAGCCTTGAGAGTATATCTCGGGGCAAGACGCTGGAGATAGACATTGGCCGAATGGAGCAGACTGCCGAGAATGTAGCTTTGGGCAATCTTTTGGAATTTGGTGCCGTTGGCATCACCGATATATGAGTTCACCCTCTGCCAACGGTCGTACTCCTTGCGCGCCTCCTCAGCTTTCAGCCTCAGTTCCTCGGCTCCCTCCTTCTTCTTCTTGTCATCGTCGAGAGTCTTTTTCTTGGCTCCATAGTTTTGGTTGAGCATGCTGATTTCATCTGATAGTTGTGAGTGGGTTGCAGTGAGATTTTCTATAGTGTCATCCTCGGATATCGAACTGCTGATTTCCTCGGTTATATGGTTCTTCATGCGCAATTCTACATTAGCGAGCAAGGTGTGGCATTGCTGCAAATCACGCTTTGTCTGCTCACAGTCATTGGTGAGCGCGTCGATGAATGAGGATTGCAGAAGGTACAGTTCGTCCAGTCGAGTGATGTCAATATCCTGATGGCTCTGGATGAATGAGGATAATTCTTCCTTGGCATGCATTATCGTGTCGTTGGCCTTGTTGAGAAGGGCGAGGGTAGAAGCCACTTCGCCCGACAATGTGTTGAAGCGGAAGACTAGCGACTGCTGCTCCACGGGATTCGTGGGGATATAATCCTTCCATTGCTCACGCATTGCCAATATGGATTGCCTGGAGTCGAGTATTGTTGTGATCTGCTGCTCCAATTGGAGCATTTCGCCCTCCAGTGTCGTCTTAGCCTGTTGTTGTTGCTTATATGTTGAGGCCCAAGAGGCGAGTAGGGTGGCATAGGCGATAGGGTCGGCAGTCCATTCTGATTCCGCAATACTGCTGCTTACTTCTTCCATATTCTTTCCCAACGATTCGTTGGTGGTGCCGATGATGGTGAGGGCATTCTCCATTTCTTTCTCGCATTTCTCCTTCTCACTCTTACTATGGTCAAATGCTGGTTGTAAAACCTTTTCGATATGAGTCTTTTGTGCGGAGAGAGACTTGCGGATTGATTTTAGAGCCTCGTTGATAGTCTCGCCTTGGGCAATGATAACCTTGAGATTATCGCGCTCTTGTTCGTTGGCAATCCGGATGGCTGTGAGTTGATGATGTATGTCATCTGATATGGTTGGGATGCCACATTTCCTGCAAGCCTTCAATGCATTGTTTTCAGCCTCTGCCACCGACTTGTCGTTGTCGTGAGCAAGTCGGTTGGTGTTATATGATTTTTCCTCAGCCTTCACCTCAGCCTCCAATTTGTTATAGAGTTGTGATTGAACGTCATACATTCGTTTGGCTTCCTCATATTTCATGTTCACATCATTATACATCTCCATAAGAGCAGTCTCGGCGGGCGGAACATCCTTTATTACCTGTTGACACACAGGACATTTGTCGCCCACGTGCAGTTTGTGGCGCATGGATTGTGCCCACTTTTCGATAGTGTCCTTATGCTTGAGCAATAAATCTTCAGATGAGTTGAGAGCCAACTTTGCGGCTTCCACCATCGGCTTTTGCTGCATTGCCTCCTGTCTCTTGTTCTCCAATGCCGCAAGATCCGTTTTGAGTTGTTTTTCTTTCTCTGCGTATGCTTTCTTTGTGGAATCAAGATGATGTAGCATAGTCTTTGCCTCGTCGATGGCAGCCAATATGGCGGTGGTATTGTTGAGGCGGTCATACAAGGCCTTCATCCCCATTGCGTCGAGCTCTTCTTGCTTCTGCCTTTCGTTGTTCTCGATGATCAACAGTTTGGCTTTCGCCTCTTCCAGAGCCTTGTTGGCATTTAGGAATGAGGGTGTGATAGTGTCGGATAATTTTACACTATATTCGCTCAGTCTTTTCTTTTCGGATTCAATCTTTTTGCGGTCGGATGTTATCTGTCTTAATTGCATCACGATAGAGTCGGCCTTGGCATAGAGAGCCTCTTTCTTTTTGTTGCTTTCGATATAATCCATCACTTTGGCATAGGCCGCTGACTTGTCGTGAAGTTGGTTTTCAAGATATGCTAATCCGTCGAGCAGTAACCTGTATGTGCAAGCCTTTTCGCTCATGTCTTTCTCATATGTAGAGATGTTCTTCTCAGCCTCCTTCTTCTCCTTCATCACCTGTCGGATCTCGGCGGTTTCCCTCCATTGTGCGAGTGTTCTCTCGTTTTGGATAAACGATTCACTGCCTGTTTTCTCCTCCACCTTGCTTAGGGCCGACTCACAGTCAGTCTTCTCCTTTTTCAGGTTGACATCGTCGTTCAGCCATTGCAGTTTTTTGCCCACGGTATCGTTCTCCTTGCTTTTCTGTCGGAGCTGTTCTTCTATCGCCTTTATTTCATCCTTGAGCAAGGTGATTTCTTCGTCATTAAGACCAGTGTCCTTAGCCTTGAGCAAAGCATCGTCCAAGAGTCTTTTCTTCTCCGACGTAATCTCAAACACTCGTCGGCCTATCTTGGTGTATTCGGTGAAGTGTGTGATTTTTTCAAGTATCTCAACCTTCTCCTTCTCGTTGCTTTTCAGAAATCTTGTGAATTCACCCTGGGCAAGCATTGTGGTGCGGCAAAACTGACTGAAATCGAGTCCCACAGCCTGTTGCATTGCCTGTCGCACATCCGCCACCTTGTCGCCTCTGCCTTCATATCGCTTGTCGGCAGTGATGTCGTGCAGCAACCATGTGGCAGGCGAGAGACTGCTCGAAGCCTTTTTCTTCAGTCCTCGTTGCACATGCCATTCCGCCTCATAGTCGTGCCCGTCGATACCCTCGAATGTGAGTATCACGTATGCCTCACCCGTGTTGCGACGCATCAGTTGGCGCGGGTCGTCGAGGGTGAGGTTGTCACTGTTGTTCTCCACCTTGGTGTTCTCGCATTGCTCCAGTCGGGGAGTGGTGCGATAGAGGGCCAGGCAGATGGCGTCGAGAATGGTGGTCTTGCCGGCTCCCGTCTTACCAGTGATTAGGAACACGTCACTCTCCTTCAGGGGTGATGCGGTGAAGTCGATTTCCTCGTCTTCTATCGAGGCGATGTTATGTATATGCAGTCTTTTTATCTTCATGGTCCTTAACTCCTTTAACTACCTTAACTCCTTTAACTACCTTAACTCCTTTAACTTCTTTAACTCCCCAAGATATCCCTTTTCACTTCCTCGATTATCTCTTTCATCTCGTCGTCAAAGGTGTCGCCCTTGGATTCTATCCACATCCTTGCCACATCGGTGGTGTCGAGTTGCTTGAATTCAGATGTGGTGAACACCTTCCGTTCCTTTTCCTTTTGTACCGACTCCTTCCTTTTGGCGTTGATGATGCAGAACCGGCAATCCTTTTCTGATGCTATCATGCTCGCCTCATCGTTGGCTCCCGATGTCAGGTAGTTTTCCACCTCCACGTTGAGTCGAATGTATGACGGAATGTTGTCGGGATAATTCATAAACTCTCGTTTTACTTCCTCCCATTCGGCAAATCCCTCTTGCGGGATATTCACCAGAGGTCGAGGGTTGTTTATCTCCAATGGTGTTACCTGCGGGATGGCTCCATGAGCTTCACATTCCACAAGCATCACGCAATGACGGTTGCCTCGATACACCTCGTCGAAACTCATGGCTATAGGAGTGCCGCAATAATATATCCTTCCGTCGGAGTCCAACTTCTGATATTTGTGGATATGTCCGAGGGCGATGTAGTCATATCCCTCACCAAAGACGTTGAGTTCCTGACATCCCAATCCACCGATATTCTCATCGGTTGACATGTCGTGCCCTCGGTAGTCACATCGTGCCACGGCAAGATGGGCGGAGAGGAATACGGGCAACTGCTCCTCCTCGTTCATCTCAGCCACCATTTCCTGCAATCTCACGAACACATCCTCGGGCATAAACCGGTCGGCGGCAAAGGGAACGGCAACGATATATCCCTTGCCCTCCGACTTGAAGATATAATCCTCAAGTCGGCTGTCGCGAGATATATTGCCCACCATCTCCACGCCCAGAGCCTTCCATGGAGTGCGGTATATCGTGTGTCGGCTACCGCTGTCGTGATTGCCGGCGATGCACACTATCTTCATGTCGGGATTGGCACGATGTATATCCACGAGGGCGTTGGCCAGCATTGTCTGCACAGAGGCAGAGGGTTGCATAGTGTCATACACGTCGCCCGAGATGACAAAGGCGTCGGGTTTCTCTTTCTCCACAATCCTTGTCATCTGCCGCAGCATGTCGGCATGTTCCTCCTCGCGCGAAAAGTTGTATAGTGCATGTCCGAGGTGCCAGTCGCTTGTATGTAATATCTTCATCCTTATATATTATTTAACACAGATATGGCTGCAAAGATACTGTTTATTTTGGTAAAACCAAGCAAAAAAGCAAAATATTTTGGAATAAACATCAAAATACTTGGAGAAACGGAAAATAGTGCGTACCTTTGCCGCAAATATTGATTTTTTATAAAAGAAGAACTTGAAAAATGAATTACTCTGAATATGATGCCGAGACGCTGTTCTCGGTGGGACGCAGGTTCCTGAATGGCGATTGTGTGGAGAAAGACATCGCCAAGGCAAAGGCAATGCTTGGACGGGCTGCCGAAATGGGGCATCCTCTTGCCCGCAAGTTGATGGAATCTATATCTGACGACATCCCGGAGGATAAGGACGATATGACCGAATGGAGGAAGATGAGGTCGGGGGATATGTATGACTGGACAGACCCCGTGATTGACCGCAGTCTGACGCGCTCGCGCTTGGCATGCGAGAAATTCAACAAGTCTGGCATCGATCATGATGACTATCGCACAGTGCTTGAGGAGATGATTCCCGGTGTGCCTAAGTCGGTCACAATACTTCCGCCCTTTCATTGCGACCATGGCAATGGATTGCATCTTGGCGAGGGGGTGTTTGTAAATTATAATGGTATGTTTCTCGATGCGGGCGACATCACTATCGGAGCACACACGCTCATCGGCCCCAACTGCTCGCTCTACACTCCCCAGCATCCCATCGACTATCGCCAGCGTCGCAAGACTGTTGAGTCGGCTTTCCCCATAAGGATTGGAGAAGACTGTTGGCTTGGCGGTAATGTAACCGTATGCCCCGGAGTCACCATTGGCGACCGCACAGTGATAGGGGCGGGTAGTGTGGTGACCCACGACATACCATCCGACTGTATGGCGGCAGGCAATCCCTGCAAGGTCATCAAGCAGTTATAATCTTCCTCATCTCTACGGCTCCAAGGCATAGCATCATCGATCCGAGGCTCATCCATACTATATAGTCGGAAGTGTCGTGGCCCTTGTCAAGTAACATAATTATCGAAGTCACATACATCAGTACAGAGGCCATATAGAACCCTATACCCTGTTTGCGATGGGCATTCGCTTCGTCACCCTTTTCCCGGAGTTTCTTGGCATTATACATACCAACACATACGAAAGCCACCATAAGTCCGCAAGCCACAAAAGGCCATGCTGCAAAAAAGAATTCCTGTACCATAATCTCAATCATTAAATTGTTGTTTTTGCTCATTAGACATCCTCAGATACAGATTTACTACAAAATTTTTCTCCAAGTACATTGCTCATCCAAAGATTTCGTGCAGCTCCTTGTTTGAAAGTCTGCCAATCCAATTCTCGCCTGTCGATACTGTGAGGTCAGCAAGATGTTTCTTTTCTTGTATCATAGCGTCAATGCGTTCCTCGAAAGTGTTTTGCGTGATGAAGCGATGCACCTGTACATTCTTGTGCTGACCGATACGATATGCGCGGTCGGTTGCCTGTGCCTCTACTGCAGGATTCCACCAGAGGTCGTAATGTATGACGTGAGTTGCTGCCGTGAGGTTGAGACCAGTACCGGCTGCCTTCAATGAAAGTATGAAGATGCGGTCATTGTGGTTGTTCTGGAAACGGTCAACCATTTCCTGACGCTGTTTCAATGAGCATCCACCATGATAGAACATCGGTTCTTCATCAAGAGTGGTACGGATGAAGTGCCGGAGCAAATCGCCCATTTCGCGGAATTGCGTGAAGATAAGCACCTTCTCATCAGCATCAATGATACTACGAAGCATATCGAGTAACATTTCTGTCTTTCCCGACAGGGTTGCATCCATGCGGTTGTCCTTGAGATACTGCGTCGGATGATTGCAAATCTGCTTCAAGGCAAGCATCATCTGCAGGATAAGTCCCTGGCGCTTGAAAAGAGTCTGGCTGTCTTCTCCCTCCATGCTCTCTATGACAGCCATACATTTGTTGACGGTCTCTTGGTATAGGGCAGTCTGTTCAGGAGTAAGCGATGCCAGTTCGTTGCGCTCTATCTTGTCAGGCAGGTCGCTGATGATACTTTTGTCCGTCTTCAGCCGTCGCATCATGAACGGAGCTGTCACCTTGCGAAAACGCTCTGCCACATGACTGTCTCCATACTTCTGTATAGGTTTCGCATATGATTCAGAGAAGTCCTTTGCCGAACCAAGATAGCCCTTGTTTGTAAAGTCAATGATACTCCAAAATTCTGACAAACGATTCTCCACCGGTGTACCACTCATAGCGATGTGACAATTGGCAGGGATACTGTGTATAGCCTTGCTCTGTGCAGTGTCGCTGTTCTTGATGTTCTGGGCTTCGTCTATTACGAGCACTTGCCATTTTTGTTTTTTCAGTATGTCGGCGTCGGAGCGCACCACACCGTATGTCGAAAGGATGATGTCAGCATTCTTGCAATCATCGTCCTTCAGGTCACGCGCCGTACCGTGATATACACCAGTGGTCAGTTGAGGAGCGAAGCGCTTCACCTCCGACTGCCAGTTGTGCAGCAAACCTGTTGGCACTACCACAAGCGCTTTCTTCTTGTCCATAGCTCCCTCTTCCTTCATTTTTGCCAGAAGGGTAATAACCTGCAGGGTCTTGCCAAGACCCATGTCATCAGCTATGATGCTGCCGAAGCCAATCTTCATATTGCGATACATCCATGAGAAGCCTCGTTCCTGATAGGGTCGCAACTTTGCATTGATACTTTCTGGCAGAGGAATGACGCTCTGTGATGTAAATTGTCTTATGAGTTCGCGCACCTCATCGGTCAGTTCTACAGGTGCTCCCTTGTACTCACCACAAAGAGCCGCCTGCAACAGTTCGTCAGGCTTTATCTTCGGTGGAGCATTCAGCACTTTCTGCAGTTTCGACATTCCCGCCTCATCAATATAGACGTATTGTTCCTTGAAACGGAGCAATCCACTCGCATTACCGAGCAATCTGTCAAATTCTTCGGGTGACAGGAACACATTGCCCACAGCCACTTGCCAGTTGAAGTCAAGCAGGTCGCTCATTGATAGGAATCCATTTGATTCCTTTCCTTTTGATTTCAGTTTTACCGATATTTGTGGACGAATAAGTGTCCGCAATGCCTTTGGCATGATGACGTTCACACCAAGCAGTCGCATGGCAGGAATCACTTGCAGCAGGAATGTTGGGAAAGTTTGCATCGTGAACTCAATGCTTCTCTTGCCCTTGTCGTTGATGTAAGCGTCAAGTCCGTCAACTATGTCGCATAGGATGGCAAGCTGACGCAGTATCTCCATTCTACTTGATATGTATGCCTTCTTTGTCATCACGTCCTCCAACGGTTGATCATCCGCCTTCACATTCACGGCAAAGCCCTTTTCCGTCTCGTCAATAAGGAACGTCACCTGATGCTTGTTCTGTATAAAGTAACGGTCAAGCCATGAGCGTATGCCGCCAGGGGTATTCGTTTCTCCGATACCATTGAAACGCGAACACTCAGCTTTGAAGAACAAATCATAGAACAGTTCGTATTTGCTCTCATGCGATAGCATAGGAACAAGTGACGTTATCATCTTGCTGATAAGTTCTTTGCTCTGTCCCAATCTGCCAATGATGCTTCGGGTGGCTTCGTCAATCATGGCTGGTTGCCATATAATGAGGTATTCTTTCTCTTCCTTAGCTTTGGCACGTCCACGTCCCTTGCTTATCACAAGGTCATAGTAAATCTGTGGAACTACGCAACCATGCGCTATCAGTTGAAGCGCACAGATGAGCACACTACGAAGGGCTAAAATAGAATCATCATAGTCACGCAGGAAGTCAATGTTGATGTCGAGTAGTTG
>SAMEA3663103__coassemble_174_pt1 | contig 52657 bp, 43 predicted proteins | sample SAMEA3663103__metabat2_low_PE_014 | metagenome-assembled genome bin SAMEA3663103 (sample SAMEA3663103) | pig gut metagenome | biome: pig gut; feature: pig-associated habitat; material: faeces | place: France | collected 2012 | reverse complement strand
TAAAAGGATATCCTATCCACATAATGTTATTGCATTTCCAATGGAATCAGAGGGATAGGTACATTGGTTCGCCGAAGGGGCAGAGGAACCTGTCCCTACGATTCATGCAATCTGTTAGGAGTTCATGAGTATTATGGCATTATATAAACCACTACCGTCATAAAGAATGTGTATTAGATGTAACTTATTTTTTACAGAGAAATCATTATTCGTGGAAAAAAACGACTCCACAATTTAAGAACTATATCAATTCAGTAATCAAACAATACGCTTATGAATAAAATTTTATTTATATTGATGTTAATATCTATTATGGGGTGTTCAAACAACAATAGCATCCGTGTAAAGATGTTGTCTGTTATTTATTGTAAGTCTGCAGCTGATCCTGTTTTTGGGAAACAGATATATGATACAGTTGCCACAGGCAATAATTCTAATAAGTACAATTATATGTATATAGAAATAGCATATTCAATCAAGAATATAAGCAAAGCTCCACTGTATATACCATTTAAGACATGGTCTGATGATTCGACTTTTTCAAGTATGTCTGTTTTTCTCATTAATGGGAAAGACACTATTGTACCTTTGTATAGAATTAAAAAATGCCCATACAATTCTGATTTGGTTAATGTTGGTGACTCAATGTTGCTTTGGATAAAACTGTACGGTTTCAATCGTTGGCAGAATAAGGATTATAACATTAATACAAACGTACAGGACATAGTAAAGGCCATAAAACTAATATACAATAGAGATGCAAGGGATAAAAAAGTGCCACATAAGACTCCTGCCTTGATATTTGACTCTGTTCCGATTAATAACAGGTATTTTGAAAGACCAAGTAGTAGTGGTGAGGAAATTTTGTAGGGGATGGGCTGGTACATTGATTCGCCCAAAGTGTGTACAAATTAAAGTAAAGCAATGACACAAGAAGAGTACTATTCAATGCTGGCTTCTGCCAGAGAACAGTTTAAGCAAGGTACCCCCTAAATTGGCACAGAACCCACGAATTTTGTCGATAACCTTTCACCCTTCATTTTCAAGGTGTAATATGCTTGTTTTCAGAATGTTATCATTGTGAAGGGTTGGCTCAACCCTTCACAACCCTTCATCAACCCTTCATTGTTGAAATAACATAGCTTTGGGTGATATAAAGCTGTGCTTTAGGTCAGCTAAAGCATGGCTTACGTGGTCTAAAGCTATGCTATACGTGAGCTTCAGTTATATGTGTGCGCTCTGTCAAGTGGTGTCAGGCACTCTGTCTCCCTACGGCAGGCTTCTGTCATCTTAGTGACAGAGCTGGCGAATACGTTAAGGATGGCCTAAACAATCGGTATGAAGGGATGTGAAGGGTAATGAATGGTTGTCTTAACCCTTCATTACCCTAATGCGTTGATATACAAATCGTTATGTGTGATTTGTGAAGGGTGAAGGTTTTTTCGGCAAAATTCTTCGGCTTCTGGCTCTCATTACTTTACACTCACCGAATCGTCGAGCACTGGCTTTATGTTGTTTCTATAGAGAATACCCGAGAATATCCCTACATCGTTCAGATATAGCTTCAACAAGTTCTTGCCCATATTCTGCACAAGCGGGAATGTGGGCTGACTCACTGCTTTTACGTCCAAGGCAATGCCAGAGGATATTAGATAGTCAAACTCATCCTGATAGTCCTCCATGCGCTTGCCAGTCTTGCCCTCGATTGACTTGGCAACAATACGCTTCTTCTTGTTTTCCATATTCGACGGGATAAACAACCGTTCGCCACGCTTGTCCTCCTCCATATTTATTTCAATATAGTTGGGGAACATACGCTCACCTACATGCCTAATAATAAACGACTTGCCTACTTGTCGGGCACCGTCAACTATTGGCATTCTGCCTGAGTCATTCCTTAGGCAATCCTCTATCTTTTCTTCTATTTTTCTGTACAACATACACTTTTCCATCATTTTTGACCATGCAAAAATACACTTTTCCTATAAAATAAGCTAGTAAAAAATACACTTTTCCTATGCAGTTATTGTTTTTTAACTATTGAGAATGATAGTCTTCATAGCTAAATAATATAAAAAAAACGAGGTTTTCTTTTGTAATATGATTATAATTGTGTAACTTTGCAGCGTATTATGCACTGAAGAAAAGAAAAAACGAAATAAGATTATGGAATACAATTTTAGAGAAATCGAAAAGAAGTGGCACGAGAAGTGGGTGGAAAACAAAACCTACAAGGTCACTGAAGACGCAAAGCGCAAGAAGTTCTACGTACTCAACATGTTCCCCTATCCCTCGGGAGCTGGACTGCATGTGGGACATCCACTCGGATATATCGCCAGCGACATCTATGCAAGATACAAGCGCCAGCAGGGATTCAACGTGCTCAACCCTATGGGATATGATGCCTACGGACTTCCGGCTGAGCAGTATGCCATTCAAACGGGTCAGCACCCCGAGGTGACTACCGTGGCAAATATCAACCATTATCGCGAACAGTTGGACAAGATTGGATTCTCATTCGACTGGGACCGCGAGGTGCGAACTTGTGCTCCCGACTACTACCACTGGACACAGTGGGCATTCATCCGCATGTTCAAGTCCTACTATAGTATTGCTTCTCAGAAGGCTCAGCCTATAATCAAACTTATCGAGCATTTCGAACTGATGGGTACTGAGAATATATCTGCTGCATGCACTGAGGAGCTGCATTTCACTGCCTCGGAATGGAATTCATTCTCAGAAAAGAAGAAGCAGGAGGTGCTCATGAACTATCGTATTGCCTATCTCGGCGAGACAATGGTGAACTGGTGTCCGAAACTCGGCACTGTGCTTGCCAACGACGAGGTGGTAGATGGTGTGAGTGTGCGCGGAGGATATCCCGTGGTACAGCAGAAGATGCGCCAGTGGTGTCTGAGAGTATCGGCATACGCTCAGCGTTTGCTCGACGGATTGGACACTATCGACTGGACCGACTCACTGAAGGAAACACAGCGCAACTGGATTGGTCGTTCAGAAGGTACAGAGATGGAGTTCTCTGTTAAGGACAGCGACAAGCATTTCACTATCTTCACCACTCGTGCCGACACAATCTTCGGTGTGACATTCATGGTACTGGCTCCTGAGAGCGAACTGGTGGATGAACTGACCACTGCCGAGCAGCGTGCAGCTGTGGATGAATATATTACATACGTGAAGAAGCGCACAGAGCGCGACCGTATCAGCGATCATCGCGTAACAGGAGTCTTCTCAGGCTCATACGCTGTCAACCCTTTCACAGGCGAGGCTATTCCAATCTGGATTTCAGAGTATGTACTCGCTGGATATGGTACAGGAGCCATCATGGCTGTTCCAGCACACGACTCCCGCGACTATGCCTTTGCAAAGCACTTCAACCTGCCCATAATCCCGCTTATCGAGGGAGCTGACGTAAGTGAGCAGAGCTTTGATGCAAAGGAAGGTATTGTGGAAAACTCACCGAAGAGTGGAGTAGAGACTCTTAACGGCTTTTCTCTCAACGGACTCACAGTAAAGGAAGCCATTGCCGCCACCAAGAAATTCGTTACAGAGAACAATCTCGGACGTGTAAAGGTGAATTATCGTCTGCGCGACGCTATTTTCTCTCGTCAGAGATACTGGGGCGAACCGTTCCCTGTATTCTATAAGGACAACATGCCTTATATGATTCCGAAGGAGAAGTTGCCACTGTTGTTGCCCGAGATTGACGAATATAAGCCAACTGAGACTGGCGAACCACCATTGGGACGCGCCAAGAAGTGGGCTTGGGACACCGTGAATGAAGAGGTTGTTGACAAGTCGCTCATCGACAACAAGACCGTCTTCCCATTGGAACTCAACACCATGCCAGGTTTTGCCGGTTCATCGGCTTACTACCTGCGCTATATGGACCCGAAGAATGACAAGGCTCTCGTGGGCAAGGAGGCTGACGAATATTGGCAGAACGTTGACTTGTATGTCGGTGGTACCGAACATGCTACAGGTCACTTGATTTACTCTCGTTTCTGGAACAAGTTCTTGTATGACAGCGGTTATTCTTGTGCCGACGAACCATTCAAAAAACTCGTCAACCAAGGAATGATTCAGGGACGAAGCAACTTTGTATATCGTATCAACCAGGAAGGTGCCGACCATCCCACATTCGTTTCTCTCGGACTCAAGGGCAACTACGAGGTTACTCCTATCCATGTGGATGTGAATATCGTGAGCAACGACCAGCTCGACATAGAGGCATTCAAGGCATGGCGTCCTGAATATGCCAATGCCGAGTTTATCCTCGAGGATGGTAAGTATATCTGCGGATGGGCTATCGAAAAGATGTCGAAGTCGATGTTCAACGTAGTAAATCCGGATATGATTGTCGAGAAATACGGTGCCGACACACTACGTTTGTATGAGATGTTCCTCGGTCCGGTTGAGCAGTCAAAGCCTTGGGACACAAATGGTATCGACGGTTGCCACCGATTCCTCAAGAAGTTCTGGGCATTGTTCTGGAACCGCGACGATGAGTTCCTGCCAAATGACGACGAACCTACAGCAGAGCAGCTCAAGAGTCTGCACAAGCTCATCAAGAAGGTGACATTCGACATTGAGCACTTCTCTTACAACACCAGTATCTCGGCATTCATGATTGCCGTGGGCGAACTGGCACAGTCGAAGTGCCGCAGCAAGGTGATACTCAAGGATCTCGTTGCCCTTATCTCTCCCTTCGCTCCACATATTGCCGAAGAACTGTGGGAAGCTCTTGGCGAACAAGGAAGTGTGTGCGATGCCGCTTGGCCTCAATACAACGAGAGTTATCTCGTGGAGAGTAGTATGCAGCTCACCATCTCGTTCAACGGCAAGGCTCGTTTCCAGATGCAGTTTGCAGCAGATGCCGACAACAAGACCATTGAGGAGGCAGTATTGGCTGACGAGAAATCAGCTAAGTACATTGGCGACAAGAAGGTGGTTAAGGTCATCATCGTGCCTAAGAAGATTGTGAACATCGTTATTAAATAATTATTTATGACACGCGAGGCAATACTATACGAAGTAAAAGACTATATTAACATCACGCTTGGCCTGATGTTATATACGTTCGGATTCACCGTATTCCTGTTGCCCTACGAAATTGTAACAGGAGGAATCTCGGGTGTGGGAGCTATTGTCTTCTACGCCACGGGATTTCCTGTGCAATACACATTCTTTATCATCAATGCCATACTCATCGTAGCGGCATTGAAGATACTTGGATGGAAATTTCTCACAAAAACCATCTATGCCACCTTTGCACTCACATTCTTCTTGGAAGTGGCACAAGAGATAGTACAGCAACCTGACGGACATTTCTACAAACTCCTTGGCGAGGGCAACGACTTTATGTCGCTGATGATAGGATGTATGATGACAGGTACGGCTCTTGCTATTGTATTCCTAAATAATGGAAGTACGGGCGGAACTGATATTATAGCTGCGGTAATCAACAAATATCATAATATATCCCTTGGCAAAGCCTTGATTATCATTGATATTTGCATTATTGGCAGTGCGATGTTTATCGACAGGTTTGGAGCTATTGATGCCAGATGTCGGATGGTGGTATTCGGTCTGTGTACAATGGTTATCGAGTGCTTGATGCTCGACTGGGTGATGTATTATCAGCGCCAGTCTGTGCAATTTCTTATCTTCTCGAAGAAATACCAGGAGATTGCCCATGCCATTGCAAGCACTACCGAACATACAATGACAATTCTCGACGGTCACGGTTATTGGACAGGCAAACCTACCAAGGTCATCTGCCTGCTTGCCAAGAAGCGCGAGAGCCTTCAGATATTCCGTCTCATCAAGAGTATCGACCCCAATGCCTTCGTCAGTCAGAGTGCCGCTATCGGAGTCTATGGCGAAGGATTCGACCAAATAAAAGTGAAAGTAAAGAAGAAAGACAAATGAAAATAGTATTTGCAACAAACAACAAGCATAAGCTTGAGGAGATACGCGACATACTCGGATCTTCATTCGAGGTATTGTCCCTGAATGACTTGGGATGTCATGACGACATTCCCGAGACAGGCTCCACCTTGGAAGAGAACGCACGACAGAAGGCGCAATATATCTACGACAAATACCATTGCAACGTCTTTGCCGATGACACAGGTCTTGAAGTGGAAGCCCTCGGAGGAGAACCGGGGGTATATAGCGCACGCTATGCTGCAATAAAAGACCCTAATGCCGAAAGTCACGACTCGGAGGCGAATATGACGACACTGTTAAAAGAATTAGAAGGAAAAACCAACCGCAATGCCCGATTCCGCACCGTCATCTCCCTCATCCTTACATCCCCCACCGGGGAACAGGGGAAACAACAGGATTATGATTCTTCATTATTCGAAGGCATCGTAGAAGGCGAGATAATCCGTGAGCGCAGAGGAGGGGAAGGCTTTGGTTATGACCCCATCTTCCAGCCCGAAGGCTATGACAAGACCTTTGCCGAATTAGGCAACGACATCAAGAATACCATCAGTCACAGAGCCCGTGCGGTAGCCAAGCTCGCATCCTATCTAAAATCAAAATAAAATCCCAAAACAACAATGAAAAAAGCCCTCATCGCCATAATACTTGCATCAATCACATTGAATGTAACAGCCGCCATAGGCGACTGGAAAATATACATGTCCTACAGCGAGCCTCAACAGATACAGGAAACAGGCAACTACCTATTCGTACAGGCCTCCAACTCGCTCTATCTATACAACAAGAACGACCAAAGTATCCAGACTTTCGACAAGACCACTGGCATGAGCGATGTGGTAGTAACCAATATATCCTGGAATCAAAAAGCCAAGCGTCTCGTCGTAGTCTATGACAACTCCAACATAGACCTTATCGACCTGCAAGGCAACGTAACCAACGTACCAGACCTATACAACAAATCCATGACCGAGGACAAAACGGTGAATAGCATAATAAACAACGACAAATATGCCTATATCGCCACCAATTTCGGCGGTATAAAGCTCAATGTGTCGGCAGCCGAAATAAGTGAGTCATACCTATTAGGCCAATCCATCAAGCGTTTTGCCGTTTCAGGCAGCACCATATATGCCCTAAACACTCAAAACAAGGCCATCTCAGCCTCAATGAGTACAAATCTACAAGACAAGGCCAACTGGGAGTCAACCCCCTCATATCCTGACGGCATATTCAACGCGGACAACTCTGCATATACAAATAACATAGAATTGGTAAAGACTTTGAATCCCGGAGGACCGAAAACCAACCAATTCGGATTTATGAAATTCAAGAACGGCGCACTCTACACTTGTACCGGAACAGACTGGAATTTCAGTCAACCAGCAGCTATTCAAGTACTCAAGAACGACGAATGGGATATATATAAAGATGACTATATACCAGAAATGACAGGTCAGAAATACTGGGACATGATGTGCCTTGACGTTTATGGCAACAAACTGGCAGCAGGTACCAGAAACGGAGTTTATATATTTGAAAACGGAACACTGAAAGAATTCTATAATCACGAGAACAGTATTCTTGAAACATTCAGCAACAGCGGCAATCCCAACTACGTGCTTATCACAGGATTGAACTACGACAACAATGGTAATCTATGGATATTCAACAGTGCGGCACCATCACAGTCAATTCTCGAACTCAAGTCAAACGGCACTTTTGTTTCGCATAAACAAAGCGGACTTATGGTGCTTGAGGACAGAGGCTCAATGAAAAGCGCACGTAAAATGACCAGTTCGTTTATCGACAGTAATAATAATCTGTGGTTTGTAAACCATGACTGGATACATTCATCAGCTTTCAGATACGACATAAACAATGACATGTTATATGATTTCTTTACCTATAAGAATCAGGACGATGCAGAGATAAGCAACCTTCACTACTTTAAGTCAATTGTTGAAGACAAACAAAACAATGAATTTCTGATTGGAACAGACGTTGGTCTGCTGATACTTCCCAAAGACTATATAAACGATCCCTCAAAAGGATTTGTGCAGTTTAAAGTGCCTCGAAACGACGGCACCAATCTTGCAGACTATCTAATGTCGGGAATTGACATAACATGTATTGCCATTGACGGTGGAGGAAGAAAATGGATAGGCACAAATGGAGCTGGTGTTTTTGTTATCAGTCAGGATAAACTGACACAGACTCTTCATTTAGAAAGCAAGACATCCAAACTTATTTCGGACATTATACTTTCCATTGCCATTGACAACGACAATGGTGAGGTATTCATTGGCACTGAAAAAGGTCTTTGCTCCTATACATCTGACGCTACGACACCTAACGATGATTTGAGCAGTGACAATGTATATGCTTATCCTAATCCCGTGGAACCTGATTATACAGGTATGATTATGGTACGCGGACTTCCTAATAACAGTGACATAAAGATATTGTCATCCAACGGTGCTATTGTGGCTGAAGGAAGAAGCAATGGCGGTTCATTCATGTGGGATGGCTGTAATAGAATGGGTGAAAAAGTTGCATCCGGTGTATATATGGTGGCCATAGCCGGAAGTGAGGGTGAAAAGGGCACTGTATGCAAAATTGCAGTAATAAGATGATACAAAGAGATATATGATTTCTGTCTGCATTGCTACATACAATGGTGAAAGATACATCAGACAACAGATTGAGTCTATTGTCTGTCAGTTGAATGTTGATGATGAAATCATAGTGTCGGACGACGGGTCAACCGACGGTACTCTTGATATTGTAAAAGGCATAGGTGACAAAAGGATAAAAATTATTGAAGGACCAGGGAGAAAATCTCCTATTTTAAACTTTGAGTGTGCACTGAAAGCCTCAAAGGGTGACTTTATCTTCCTCTCAGACCAAGATGACGTATGGAAACCTGATAAAGTGGAAATATGCATGAAATGGCTGAAGACATACCATTGTGTAGTGAGTGATGCTGAAGTTACAGACAACAGCCTAAAGCCATTGTATCCTTCACTCTATGCCATTATGCAAGTGAGACAAGGACGCATATACAACACTATATGGAAAAACGGTTATACGGGATGTTGTATGGCTTTTAGGCGTAATGTTATTGAAGCCTCATTGCCATTTCCCCAAAACATACCTATGCATGATATATGGATTGGAAATGTAGCTGCCTATAAGTATAATGTGATATTCATTCCCGACAGACTCATCCATTTCCGCAGGCATGAGAATACTATATCATGTAATGGAAAAGGAAGCAAATTCACAATATGGCAGCAGATGAAATTTAGATTGAATATTATAAAAAATATCATAAGACTATTATTATGAAACTAAGCATAATCATACCTTTGTATAACAATGAGGATACGCTCGAACGAACAGTAGAGAGTGTCCTTAGGCAGAACATTGATGACTGCGAGATAATAATAGTTGATGACGGCTCTACCGACAACAGTGGAGAAGTGGCTGACGATTTGGCAAGAAAGAACAATAGAATCACTGTAATACACAAGTTAAATGGTGGACCATCTGATGCAAAGAACTTCGGTTTGGAAGTAATCAAAGGCGAATATGTAACATTTGTTGACAGTGATGATGAACTGTCTCCTGACACATTGAAGCCACTTATGGACATTCTCGCCACTCATACCGAATACGATATATTGGAATATTCCGTCCAACAACATGTGGGACATTATGATGAATGTCATCTGAATATTGGCGACAATGTATATCGTAACGCCATTGACTGGCTTGCAGACAATGGCAGTAACCATTGCTGGATGTGGAACAAGATATTCAGAAAAGAAATTTTCAACAATCTTCGGTTTCCAAAACAACTAAGGAGATTTGAAGATATGTGGATGATGGGCGAGATATTAAAAAATAATCCTAAGATTGCCACTACATCATATGGCACTTACAGGTATTACTGGAATCCCAAAGGGATTATGGCTTCAATGGATACCTATATAGAGCTTATAAACGCACAAATGGACATTATCCGCAAACATTCCATTGATACACGCAAAAAGCAGTGGCACAAACTATACATGGACATGTATAATATTCAATTATACATATATATACAGTCGGGAAAAATTGTAATACCGTCCCAGAGAGTAATGCCATATCCATATAATGGCATCCAAGGACTTGTTAAATCATTGGCATTGGATTTATTCGGAATAAATGGTTCATGCAAGTTATTCAATTTGTTCTACAGAACATTTAAAAATGGAAAGCAATGAACATCATATACGTTATTGAGGATTTCTCGGAAAACGGTGGAGTGGAACGCATTGTGAGTGAAAAAGCAAATACTCTTTCCATGCAATACAACCATCAAGTAACTCTTATTTCCGTGTATCATGACAACCGTCCACAATACTATCAGCTTGCCGATAAGGTTAAGTTGATACTTCTTGACGTTCCTTTTGCCAAGAAGACCAATAATTCTGTATCAAGACTTTTTACTCGCATTAACACAATGATTATTGCAATAATCCGGCTAAACAAAGTAATCACGAAAATCAATCCTGACATAATATTCTTCGCCACCACATTGGGAGCAATACTACTGCCTTTCTGTCGCACTAAGGCAATAAAGATATATGAATCGCATTTGGCAAGAAACTTCAATCCATTCAACAAACTCTTCATTCTCACTGAGAAAAGGGCAGAAAGGATAATATGCCTCACAAGTGGTGATGCAAAAGAGTTTAAGAATGCCAAACAAGTGGATATAATCCCAAATTACATTAACGATGTCACGTCATATACTGATGATTATGGCGTAAGAAAAGCAATAGCCGTGGGCAGACTTGAACGTCAGAAAGGCTTTGATATACTTATCAACTGCTGGAAGGAAATATCAAGGAAATTTCCCGACTGGAGTCTCGATATCTATGGAGATGGATCATGCAGGGAATCACTGCAACAGCAGATAAAAAGACTGCACCTTGAAGACAAAGTGAAACTGTGCGGCAGGCACAATGATATAATGTCGGTATATCCCCATTATAGCCTTCACTTGATGACCTCGCGCTATGAGGGGCTTCCAATGACTCTCATTGAAGCCCAGGCTTGCGGATTACCTTCTGTAGTATTTGACTTCCAATATGGTGCAAGTGACATTGTTTCCTATAGTTATAATGGATATATAGTGGAACAAGGCAACATCGCCCAATTTACAGAGGCAGTAATTAAAATGATGTCATCAGAAAAATTGAGAAAAGAATGTGGAAAGAATGCAATTAAAACAGGCAAACTCTATTCCAAGAAAAACATCATAAACAAATGGTTGCACATCATAAATGAATATGACAACAAGAAAAATGACATCAAATATTAATCAAGCATATTATGCAAATAAGATATTGACAATAGTTTTTATTGCCATTATATGTTTCATTGCCCTGTATTCATTCATATATATTCCAGATTACGAATCCTACCAAATAAGCGACTGGATGATAAACTATGAGGGAGGCTTCGTCAGACGTGGACTGATGGGGCAATTACTTCTTTATGCCAACACCATACATACATTCGACGTAAGATATGCCATTCTGATAATAGAACTCATGTCATATATATTATTTTTCTATCTATTGTTCAGGATATTTACCAAGTATAAATGGAGTCTTCTTGGAGCGATGTATCCTATAGCCTGCAGCACCACATCTATAGCTGTATATAGACGGGATTTCATGATGCTATGCCTGTGTTATTTTTCATATAATTATTTTTTCAAATATTTAAGCAACAACAAGAGCAAATTCTTGCTTATATCCATAATACTAATTTCGATAAGCATTATCATTTACGAACCTGTATTTTTTGTATTAGTTCCTGTATTATTAATGCAATATTGGAATAAGGAAAAGAATATATTAAAATCACTGTGCATATTCTCTATACCACTGTTATGTATGATGTTTTCCTGCTTATTCAGAGGAAATGCAGAGCAAGTGGATGATATATGGAAGTCATGGATACCTTATATTACTCAATATGTTGATATAGACAACGAGAATATTGGACTTGCCATTCAATTCCTTGGTATGACAAACAAGGAGGTGTTCGCCATGCATTATGACATAACTTTCGCTGACAATCCGTTATTAGCAACCACAACACTAATAATAGTGTTCATTCTTGCATATTATCTTTGCACCCACATCCCTATAGTTGACAAATATAATAAAAGTATCACTTCTAATAAAGACAAATATGATTTAAGCAAGGTTATTTGTTTCCAACTTTTTGTTCAACTGCCAATGTTCACACTGCTGTCATGTGACTATGGCAGGACAATCCCAATAAGTCTCTATACAGCTTTCTTCATATTCCACTTTTCAAAAGAATATGGGATAATAGTGGATGTAACTACTATAATAAAAAAAGCATCTGACAATATTATGAATTTAATCAATTCCCATACACTATTCAACAATGTATGGGTGTATATAGTCGTTGTTCTATTTTTTCCTTTTCACACGTTTGTCCCATCTCTTCTCTATGACAATGTCATTATACATTCATTGGAGAAAATATGCAAATACATATTATGATGAACTATGACAACAGTTTTTCATACATTTCAACATATTGCCTGCTGACTTTCATATAGTCATGATGCTTACGTACAAAAGTCACACTCTCACGCGATAATTCGCTTATCCTGCCAGGAGTGAGCAAGGCCTCGCGTAATACTTCAAGATTATAGTCATCCTGCTGAGGGCGCACGTTAATTATCGGACGCAACTCCTTTTCTCCAATAAACTCATAATACTCCTCCTCACCTCCACCAATTATTACAGTTCCGCGCGCCATGGCTGCAAGGGAATTCATTGCCGGGGTATAAGAATAAAGTTGGTCAACCAACACATCAGCCTCTTCAAGCATCTTGCAGTATTCAATATATGGAACATCATACACTTTTCTGACCTCAACCTTATCAGGCTGCTCTGCCGCTATCTTTTCAACAAGAGAGGCTAATACACTTGCTCCTTTTATAAAATCCCTACGTTTTTGTATGCCTACAAGTACTTTTATGGGCCAATTCTCACCCTTAATTCTTATGTCTTTTATATCGGGTATTTCTATTGGCAATGGCAGATAATGCAGTCTCGAACGACATGCAGCATTATTATAATATACATAATACTCGTAAAGACATGCAGCGAAAGCATCAGCATGCTTATTCACATATCTACAACAACTCAAAAACTCTGGTAAGTGCTGTTCTTCTATTCTCCACTTGTTTTCTTCCTCATTAATGGCTTGAGTACCAATATGTGTGTCAGAATAGGCAAGAACTCCCTTAGCTTGGGCGTCAAAGACTACAATGTCATCCCCCCAACAGCCTCTCACCACTCTCTTATTATATCGCTTGATGAACTTAAAGAAAAGCTTGTTCCAACCCAATTTCAACGGTAAGGTGTGAAAGTCGTTCATCTGAACTATATCGTTGCCAATAAACAAACGCAGATTAGCCAATATCTTCCAAATAACCTTCAAGCCACTCAGCATTCCCAAGCGCATATTCCTGCTTAGGTCAATGTCACGAGGACAATCCCATATACAACCCGCGGACACAAGTGTAACATCGTGCCCAAGAGCCTCAAAACCCTTGCGTAATGTGCTATGCACAAAACTTGCCTCACCTAAAAGTAATATCTTCATGTCGTTATTATTATTGGTATCTAAATATGTTCATACTGTTATTTATATATCCGCTCTTTATGTCAGCGGCATCAAGAATACTGTGGAAAAGAAAGTAAGACTTATATCTCTTGTCTTTATTTGAACGTAATGCCTTTACTTTCTGAGAATACCGTCGGGCATACTCGTCGGAATACCAGATAAAACATCCTGGCAAATGCTGTGGTTCATTATCCACACTGCCGTGAATGAAATGGCCGTCCTCACCCATACATTCACCATGATCGGAAAGATATATCAATACCGCATTTCTATTTCTCAACCTGTTTATTACCTGATTCCAAAAGTAATCGGAAAATATAATAGAGTTGTCATACGAATTGCGTATTTGTTCAAAAGAGTTTGATGATATTATCTTACTGTCGGTTATAGGTTTGAATTTTTCATATTCATCTGTAAAATGTGTGTTGTAATACCAATGCGAGCCTACTGTATGAAGAATTATCAGTTTACGCGCTGCTGGACGCTGCAACTCCTCGTCATAATAAGGTAATAAGTCAGTATCAAGCCACTTTTCATAAATATATGACACTTTTCCACTACTTACGTATTTCACTCTGTCGCACTCCTTGATAAAATACACAAAACTCTTTATGCTCTCTTGATTTGCAAGCCATGCCGTGGAATATCCGGCGCGCTTCATTAATGATATGAATGAACGTTCATTATATGCCCTGTCAGGATGTTTTTCATCAGAACGAGTCATAAAATGGGGTATGCTGAGATGAGTAAGGTTATAGTCACTATATATATTTGACATTGATACTGCATTTTTTTCCTTACATAACAACGGTGTGGTTGCCCTTTCATATCCATTAACCTGCATACTCGAAGCCCTCAGTGATTCTCCTATTATGAAAACGACTGTCATGGAATCTGTATTACATACAGCACTACCCTTAAAATCCTGACGTACGGTTTCCACACTGATTCGGTTGTCAAGGTATTCCGCTATGGTGAAGAATATGGAATAGGGTATTCTTTTTACAATGGCATTATTGGTTGTACCCACATTTAGCGGCACCATTACAATTATTAAGGAAACTATCATATGAAGCCACTGGCATGGAATATTTTCCATACGAAAACGTTTCATTGAAATGAATACTGACACTACCAAAGCGAGCATAATCCATAACACAAGCTGCCAACTTACAACGTCCATACTTGTACGCAGGTCATTCTCCAATAAAAGCTCTATTACTTCGGGCATCAATGTTAAGTGCAGAGTACAGCGATAATAAGCTATTATTGTACTTAATACCGTTATTATGGGAAACAATACACAAAAGACGTATTTGTTTATGCTAATAATATAGATAAGTCCGAATATGGCTATCTCTATTGCCAACCATTGAAGAGCCAATATTATAAAGTCATGAAAACTTGAAAACGGATTATCGTAAAATTCAGCTAACAAGAAAGTTATACCATACAAAAGACTAATAATAAAACAAAACCTCAACAGTTTTAGACTTGCACTTGAATATATCTTGTTAAGTGATTTTGTAAACACAATTATTGATCCTATTCTCGATATTAAAGCAATATTTAATTTATTGGTGATATGCGAGAACAATATAAGTATTGTAGTAAACAGTATGAAATGGACCAAGGTTGAGTCAGCAATACCGGTATGAACCGATATACTGTTGAATATCCTTAGCACAGGGGCATGAATGATATAAATGCAGAATGATATATTTCCCAACCACAACATTGTTTTTCCTTGCAGAAACTTGGATATAACACCGCTATGTTTGTCTGTCATGGCAAAGAAATATATAAATAAGGGAATAGTCAACCAGAATATTGACACGGTCCTAACTCTCTGAGGAAGGTGAGGATATAAAATGGCAGTGATTACTACAAGCAATATTACCGACAGTTCCATTAATGATACAGTAAGAAAGGATTTGCCGTTAAGTTTATCCCTAAGTGTAATACCATTGTCTGATATGTAAAGTTTATATAGTATAATACCTACTATGAAATCCAATAATCGCGTTAATGGATTGGCATAAAGTATGGGATTTACAAGATAAGTGGGCAAAACAGCCATCAGACATATATACAATAAAATAACTACGAGGCTTATTGCTAATAGTTTTCTATTGTCAGAACGTAATATATACTTGTTTAATGAAGAAAACACAACATAGAAAAACAGTATGTCGCATAGAAACCATGACGGGCTATTGGCTACGAAATAGAAACTGTCGGCAGGAACCCAACTTTGCAGAAGAAGAATATTGGCTATTACAGCCGTAATATCACAATATTTCTCAAGCCTTATATCAAGCGCAAACATTACGATAAATGTCAGAATATGCAAGGGATAAATCTTAATCCACTGTTTCACAAAAAAATGTTTTGTGCTGAATAAACCTTTTGCAATTCTTTCACTGTATGCCAATGACAATACGAATCCACTTAACATAAAGAAGAACGAAACACCACACTCTCCTCCAAAGTCAAAACTTGAACCAATGTAGTGGGATAACACCACAAGTATAATGAAAAAGAATCTCAGCGACTGTAATGTGCGTATCATAAAAGAAATACTTTATCTCATCTGATTATTTTTCTGCCATTCTCTATGTATATTATTCTGCCAAAAGGATTCGACATTATTCTCTTTCCGTCTATATTATACATCCTCATATTATAGGAATCACTATCTTGGAATACATAAGGAATATCATCTGCTATTACACCCAATGTTTTATTCATAGCTGCTATATTTTTCACATACCAGTTCTTAACATATTCCAATTCTGTGTCAAGGTCGAGGGGAACGGGATTGTTGTTCCACTTGTCATACTCACGCTGCCAAGCTCCCGACTCCTTGAATCTCTTGGCATAAGCATCAAGACGTGCGTTGAAATTATCAGGAGACATTATCCCGGACAGCAGTTCCTGCCAACGTTCTTTCATACTTCCACGGAAATTATCAACATTGTAAACATATAGCTGATAATATAGATAATTACTTGTCAACTCGGTAATCTTTGTATATTCTTCATAATGACTACCCTCATACAGTCCACCAAGTGAACAGTCAAGATCCCATGGGGTGATAAGAAATGTCTCGTTGACGTTAATGTCCGGACAACTGAAGTGAGTGTTTTTCACATTATTGTCAATAATATTTAGTCCCATGATGAACAAAGCATAATCCACTAAATTATCGTAATAAAAATGCTGGCGATAATGCAACTTGAAGAAGGCATTACGAGTATTACAGAAATCAATAAGATTCATTAGCGGTTTCCAGGCATCATAACAGGGATAATCGTCAGGATATTGCAGTTCCCAACCGTTCCAAGCCTCTCCGTCAAATGATTCTGAAATATCATAACCAGTCATGCGTGTAGCATCCGTCCATGCTTCACCTTTATATAATACACCTCTTACATATACACTTCCGTCACTCTGTTCCTTGGCTTTCTTCAAACCGAGGAGTTTACGGTCTATCTTGTCGGTCATACAATATAATCCGTGATAATCTCCATTAAGATATACTTCGACAAAATATCCTAACGTTCCGTTTCTGTTGTCGAAATCAGTTTTATAAGGTGTTTTGCTTATCTCGTTCCATATATCAAAGCACACGCGGTTGCGCATCCTGATGCGGTCAATAGCCATTGCATCCAATATCCAGTCGTTTTCCTTTCTTATTCCGAATACATTGGCATCAAGGTCTTCGCCATTGCTGTCGAGCAGTTTGATGGCAAATGACTTTTTCTCATATTTCAATGATGAAGCGCCACGGTATCTCAGTTTGCAATCAAACGAAGCCATTAGTCTGCCTTCGGTTCTCATTTCAGCATCCACAATGGTTATATGTCCAGGAATATAATTTTCCTTACTGAGTCGCGATACATCAACCTCAACATTCACCAATGGCAGGGAATATTCATTATATTCAGATATGGCAGTCTCCCATTGCGACTTGGCAAGAGCCGATGTCACAAGGGAAAAAGAAAAAATAATAAATAAAAGTATCGTCTTTTTCATTCTTAAATTATCTGAATTTGGTTGCAAAGATAATTATTTTCCTTCAATAGAACAAATTATATAAACAAAAACTTGCATTATATATTTTTTTTCCTTATTTTTGCACCGAAAAACTTAGAATATAAACCTATATTAATTACACTATTATGGATATTACAGTACTATTCAAACTTACCTACGGACTGTATGTAGTAGGTGCTTACGACGGACTTAGGCCTGTGGGATGTATCATCAATACATGCTTCCAGGTGACAAGCCAAAACCCTATTCTTGCCATCTCGATGAACAAGAACAACTACACCCTGAAGGCTATCAAGGAAAGCCGAAGATTCTCACTCTCTATCATTGCCGAGGACACCGACCCGAGTATTATCGGTACATTCGGATTCCAGTCAAGCCGCGATGCCGACAAGTATGCCAACTATGGACATCGTATCTACTGCGAAGCTCCATGCGTCAACGGAAAGTTTGCCGGACGACTTATTCTCGATGCTATAAACTTTGTGGATAATGAAACACATATCGTTGTTCTTGCACGACTGGTTGATACTGTAAAGGGTGATGGCACTCCTATGACATACGACTACTATCATCGTGTTGTTAAGGGCAAGGCTCCCAAGAATGCTCCTACCTATGTGGCTGAGGAAGAAAAGCCTAAGACAGAAGAGCAAACGGCTGCCACTACTGGTAAGAAGAAATATAAATGCCAAGTGTGCGGATATGAAGTTGAAGTGGATGGCGAACTGCCTGATGACTTCAAATGTCCATTATGCAAACAACCAAAAGAGAAATTCTCTTTAGTATAATAAAAAAAATCAGCTCGCAAATGAGCTGATTTTTTTTATTTCGAAAGATCCAACATTCGCTCTATTGGCTTTACGGCATCTTTGGCAATGTCGGCATCCACTTCTACCGATGGCCACTCGTATTTAAGAGTATTGTATATCTTCTTGAGAGTGTTCATCTTCATATAGTCACATTCATTGCAACTGCATCCTACACCTCCCTCGCTAATCTCTGGAGGTACGGGATGGAATATAGTGTCGGGACACTTGCGCTGCATCTCATGAAGAATACCGGCCTCGGTGGCTACTATATACTCATTCTCGGGATGTGCCACGGCATAATCAAGAAGAACAGCTGTAGAACCCACTACATCAGCAATAGCCAATACAGGACCTTTACATTCAGGATGAGCCAATACCAATGCCTTGGGATGTTCATCCTTCAGTTTTACAATCTCTGCCACCGAGAAACGCTCATGCACATGGCATCCTCCATTCCACAAGAGCATATTTCTGCCTGTCACCTCATTTATATATGACCCGAGGTTATAGTCGGGACCGAAGATTATTTTCTCGTCTTTGGGGAATGTATCCACAATCTTCTCGGCATTACCACTTGTCACTACCACATCAGTCAATGCTTTCACGGCAGCTGTTGTGTTGACATAGCTCACCACCTTATATCCGGGATGCTCCTCCTTATATTTCCTCAAGTCGTCGGCCTTGCATGAGTCAGCAAGCGAACAACCGGCATTGAGGTCGGGAGCAAGAACAAGTTTCTCCGGACTCAATATCTTGCATGTCTCAGCCATAAAATGCACACCGCACATCACAATTATCTTGGCGTCGGTGTTGGCAGCCTTGCGAGCCAATGCCAATGAGTCGCCAATGAAATCCGCAATGTCCTGGATTTCGCCCTGAGTATAATAATGTGCCAGGATAATAGCATCCTTCTCTTTGCACATTCGACGTATTTCAGCCTTCAGGTCTGTGCCTTCGGCTATTGGTTCGTCGATAAAACCTTTTTCCATCCATTCCTGTTTTATCATCACTTTATTATATTTATTATCTTCTCTTTTCTCTATTAAAATAGATAATAGTAATAACATATACTGTTGATACGTTGATAACTATAATCCTGTTTTCATTGTTCATTGGATATTAACATGCAGAATGAGGTTATAAACATCTTGTGTGTATATCTTCTCAGTGATAATGAGCTTTCTATACAACTTATCCACATTTTCCAATTTCGGTGCAAAATTAATAAGTTTATATCTTATTTCATCAAAAATTTGTGGAAAAGTTACTTAAAAAGCTAAAATAACTATGTTGATATCCATTATCCTGATGTTTCAATGTGGTAAATGTGCATAACTCCTGATATATTAACATAGTTATAAACATGGTTATTAGTAGGGTTTTCAACATAGTTATCCACAAATAAATCACAAGAAAAACTCTTTTTTATTTTGTATTGTGTATAATTTACCTTATCTTTGCAGTCAGATATGAGAAAGTTAAGGACTATAGAGATGAATCGTCTGTCGGTGGAGCAATTCAAGGAAGCCGACAAGCTACCCCTTGTTGTGGTGCTCGACGATGTGCGATCGATGTATAATGTGGGAAGTGTATTCCGCACCGGCGATGCCTTCCGCATAGAGGCAGTGTATCTATGTGGTATAAGTGCCACTCCTCCTTCCACCGAGATACATAAGACGGCACTTGGAGCTGAGGACAGTGTGGAGTGGAGATATTTCCCGTCGGCTGTTGCGGCCGTAGAGAATCTTCATTCACAAGGATATGAGGTTTATGCAGTAGAGCAGGCAGATGGCAGCACCAAGTTGCATGATTTCTCTCCCGAAGAAGGAAGAAAGTATGCAGTAGTGATGGGCAATGAGGTAAAGGGTGTACATCAGGAGGTAATAGACATGAGTGATGGTTGCCTGGAGATACCTCAGTTTGGCACCAAACACTCGATGAATGTAAGTGTGACAACAGGAATAATCATTTATTCATTTGCTCAAAAATTTCTTTTTGAGTAATGATTTAATGTTATGATTGGTTAAAAAGGTGAATATTCAACATATTTTAAATATTAAATATACGAAATTCTTTTTTTAATAGAATATTATATTTATCTTTGCACTGAAAAATTCGTTAAGTAATAGTTTATTTGTTAATTGGTGTGCAGGCTAAGGACAGCGGTCTCTATGCCTGCACTTTTCTTTTTGTATTTTTAGCATAATATCACGCAAAATAAATAAGATAGTATCATTGTAATTGGAAAAAACTCATTATCTTTGCACCCAAAAACAATAATGATCAAAACAATGAGAAAAACCATTTTACTATTTATTATGACCGTGTTATGCTTGAATATCAATGCACAGTCGGATTTTGTGAAAGTCGTTGACGGACATTTCGTCAAGGACGGTAAACCTTATTATTATGTAGGAACAAACTTCTGGTATGGAGCCATACTTGGTTCGGAAGGTTCTGGAGGAAATCGTGAGCGCCTTTGTCGCGAACTCGACAATATGAAGGCAATGGGTATCGACAACCTTAGAATACTCGTAGGTTCTGACGGTGAAAGAGGAGTGAAGACCAAGGTGGAACCCACTCTTCAGGTGGCTCCTGGTGTATATAATGACACTATCCTTGCTGGTCTCGACTATCTGTTGATGGAGATGGGCAAGAGACAGATGGTGGCTGTGCTATATCTCAACAACTCATGGGAATGGAGTGGTGGATATGGATTCTATCTGCAGCATGCCGGCGAGGGAATAGCTCCGCGTCCAAATGAAGACGGTTATCCGGCATTTATGAACTTCGTTAGAAAATATGCCACATGCGAGAAGGCCCATAAGCTGTTCTATGACTATGTGAAGTTTATAATATCACGTACCAACAGATATACGGGAAAGAAATATGTGGATGACCCTGCCATTATGTCGTGGCAGATAGGTAATGAACCGCGAGCATTCGGAAAGGAAGAACTCAAACCATTTGCCAAATGGCTTGCAAAGACATCAAAGTTGATACGCAAGCTCGACAATAATCACCTTATATCTATAGGTAGCGAAGGTGCATGGGGATGTGAGGGTGACTATGAGACATACGAGAAGATATGCAGCGACAAAAATGTGGATTACTGCAACATCCATATATGGCCATACAACTGGAGTTGGGCAAAGCCAGACCGTCTTGTTGAGGATTTGTCAGCAGCATGCGATAGTACAAAGGATTATATCGACCGCCATATTGAAATATGCGACCGTCTTAACAAACCATTGGTGATGGAGGAGTTTGGTTATCCTCGCGACGGATTTAAGTTTGACAAGCAAACATCAACAGTGGGTCGCGACGGATATTATAAGTTTGTATTCTCGCAGGTGGCAGATAATGCCGAAAAGGGTGGAAAGTTTGCTGGATGTAATTTCTGGGGATGGGGTGGCGATGCCAATCCTCAGCACGAGCAATGGTTGCCAGGAGATGACTATACTGGCGATCCGGCACAGGAAGCACAGGGACTTAACTCTGTCTTCTCTTCCGACAAGTCAACACTTGAGGTTGTACGCAGTCAAGTGGAGAGAATGAACAAATTAAGAAAATAAAAAAACAAGAAACCCGATTATTATGTTCAATAATCGGGTTTCTTATATTAATACACGAGTCCTACATTATCAATCCAGAATGTATTGCCAGGACTGCCGATATATGCGCCTCCGTGACTTGAGCAGAACTGCAGAATGATGTGCGTGGGTGTTTCGTTGTCAGATGCCCATCCCGTTTCCTTTATGGGCACATTCACTCCCTTACTGTTTCTGGCATAGTCGCAGGAGCGTAATCCCATCAACGAAGGCTTATATCCAGCTTGCGAACGGATGTCACCATACATTATTTTATATGTGGCACCGTTTACCCATCCTGATGATGACTTGTCATAGGTAATAACCACCGTACCCACTCTCTTGGCTGTGATATTGCCCTTGGCATCCTCATGCCTCTTCTGCAAAAATAATACAGTCATTGCCATATCCTTGCCACTGACAGTCTTACCGCTGCTGAATCCATTTTGCTTGATTCTGTTGGCTTCTCCGCTCAGTTGCACGCGATAATCATATCTCAGAGCCTTAGGACGCTTGGTGAACGGTATGCCCCAGTTGGCAGCCGAAATACCCTCCTTGGTGCCGGTGATAGGTTCTTTCATATCGCCGAGATAGATAGATCCGGCAGCCAACACTTTGATGTTGATAAGTCCCAACACCTTCACCTTTTCGATATGAGTAACTAATTTGGCACAATAACCATTGCCACGCTTATCACGGTAAACACTGTTGTTGGTTTTCGTTATGCCCGACACCTTGGCATATACATTCGAGGTGGCCCATGGTGAACCGCCCTTATTGGTATATGCCACATTGCCGTTGATATGTTGTGTGGGTCCTATCTCATAAAGAGTCTTGGTGTCTCCACCGATGATACCCGATTCCTTGATGCTACGGGTAATCCATTGGTTGAAGTCACCATACTTGAATGGGACGAATGTCCCTTCGATATTCTCCGCATCGGCATTGACGCTAAAGTGGCATAATGCGGAGACCAATAACAATTTACCGATGTTCATTTTTTACTTTCTTTTAGGCATTACCTTCTTTTTCGAAGTCACAGTCTTCTTTATAGTCTTCTGTGTATCTTCCTTCTTCTCTTCAGCCTTCTTCTCGCCATTGTCAATACCGACAAGTTCCACGGTGAAGATAAGGGCACTATAAGGTTTGATGCTGCCAGTGTTGCGATCGCCGTATGCCAGTTCGTAGGGGATGTAGAGTTCCCACTTACTACCCACGGGCATCATGGTGAGAGCCTCTGTCCATCCCTTGATAACCTGTGACGGTTTGAATTCGGCTGGTTTGTCGCCATGCTTTTTCGAAGCGTCGAACACAGTGCCGTCGATAAGTCGGCCTTCATAGTTTACGAGCACCTTGTCTGTAGCCTTAGGCACTTCGCCATTTCCTTTTACGAGCTCTTTATATTGGAGTCCTGAGGGCAATGTGATTACACTGTCCTTTTTGGCGTTCTCGGCAAGGAAAGCCTTTCCAGCCTCTCGGTTTGGTCCATAGAGTTTTTCCTCCTTGGCCTTCTTTGCAGCCTCAAATTTCAGTTTGAACATCTCAGATGCTCTCTTGGTATCATATACAGCAGTGTTGCTTGTCAGACCGTCAACAAATCCGCGATAAGCGATGGCATCGATAATTGAGTCGGGAGCATCTTTCAGTTCGCTCTTCATTCTTCCGAGCATCTGTTCCTTCATTCTGTTGGCAATTTCCATACCAGCCACGTATGCCTTCATTTCAGGATTGTCACCGGCATTGGTTACTGTTTCAAATCCCTCGATAAATTTTGCCATATATGCAGTGTCAACTCCTGTCTGCTTGAGATAAGGGATAAGTCCGTCGGTGAGCATCATACCAGCTGCATAGCTCAGTGTGTCCGACGATGAGTTCAGTTCTAGAGGTTTTACAGCCTCCACCTCGGCAGCCTTCTTTGCTTCCTTTTTCTTCTTAGCGTCTGCCGTATTCAAAAGAGCACCCGCCATTACGGCGAGTGCTATAATCAATGTTTTCTTCATTTTCTATGAATTATTTCTCAATACCCAATAGTTCAATTTTGAAGATAAGAACAGAGAAAGGCTTGATGTCGCCCTGCTCGCGCTCACCGTATGCAAGATTCTGAGGAATGTAAACTTCCCATACCGAACCAACAGGCATGTGAACCATAGCGTCGGTCCAACCCTTGATGGTCTGGTTGCAACGCAGTGTCAGAGGCTGGTTGCGCTTGTATGAGCTGTCGAATACCTTGCCATCGATGGTGCGGCCCTCATAGTTGACCTTAACCTTAGATGTGTCGGCAGGGATAGCGCCTGAACCCTCTTTGATAACCTTGTACTGCACACCGCTTGGCAGAGTCTTCACACCTTCCTTCTTGGCGTTTTCTGCCAAGAACTTTTCACCCTTCTCCTTGTTGGGGCCATACTGCTTCATCATCTGCTCAGCCTTCATCTGCTGCATCTTTGTCTGAGCTGTTTGTCCAGCCTGCTCAGCAGTCATAAGTCCGTTCTTGCCGGTTACTCCTGACACGAATCCAGCCATGAAGTTCTTCAATGAGATAGTCTTGGTAGAGTCATTACCAAACACCTCACGGTTGATGTTCTTCATCATGATGTTGCTGATCTGCTGACCAATCTGGATACCAGCATAATAAGCAGCCTTCTTCTTGTCGTCACCAGCGTTTGCACCCTCGTTAAGACCTTTGATGAATTCCTTCATGTAGGTGGTATCCACGTCCATACGTTCTACGAGATACTCCTTCAGACCCTGTGTCTGAGCCATACCGATGGCATAGCTAAGTGTGTCAACATCGCTCTTAAGGTTTGCCTTAGGAGTTGACTTGCCGCAGCTGACCATACCAGCTGCTACAATGGCCAAAGCGGCCATAAATGAAAACTTCTTCATTGCAATTTAATTATTAAATATTTCAATTCTTCAATCTTTCAATCTTTCAATCTTCTGTTTACTTAACTTCGATAAGTTCCACGTCGAAGATAAGAGCTGAGAAGGGAGGAATACTCTGTCCAGCACCACTTTCGCCATATCCCAAGAGATAGGGGATAAAGAAGCGATACTTCGCACCCTCCTGCATCAACTGCAGACCCTCGGTCCATCCTGCAATTACCTGCTGCAGACCGAATGTAGCCGGTTCGCCGCGCTGAATACTGCTGTCGAACATAGTGCCGTCGATAAGCATACCCTCATAGTGGCACACCACACTGTCGGTTGCCTTGGGCTTGCGTCCGTTACCCTCCTTGAGCACCTGGTATTGCAGTCCGCTGGGCAGAGTGACAACACCCTCTTTCTTGGCATTCTCAGCCAGATATTTCTCACCGGCTTCCTTTGCTTCCTTACCTTTTTCAGCCAGTTCGGCTCTCATCTTCTCTTCCTGTTTCTGGAAATAATCGTTTACGATAGTTTGCGCCTCACGGTTGGTCACTTTCAGGTCATTACCCTCGATAACGTCGCGGATAGCCATTGCGAAGTCGTCGATGTTCATGTCTTTGGCACCCATCTGTGCCAACTGTCGGCCAATGCCCAAACCAAGGGCGTAGCTAAGTTTATCCATTCTTTTTAATGTGTTAAAAATTAAAATTTTTACCCTCTTTGGGGCAATTATTATTAATAAATCGTGCAAAGTTACTATTTTTCTTTGATTTAGTGCACATATTTCGAGAAAAATCACTATTTTTGTGCAACTTTAAGAAGAAATAAGGAGTTGAGTATGAAAAAAATCGTTGTTTTAACAGGTGCCGGTATGTCGGCAGAGAGTGGAATATCTACATTCCGTGATGCTGACGGATTATGGGAGAAATATCCAGTTCAGCAAGTGGCAAGTCATGAGGGATGGGAGGCTGATCCCACCTTAGTGAATAACTTTTATAACATGCTTCGCACAAAGTATGCCGGGGTAGAACCTAATGAGGGTCATCTACTTGTGGCAGAACTTGAGAAGTATTACGATGTTACGGTAGTTACTCAGAACGTTGACAATCTGCACGAGCGTGCCGGTTCGTCGAAGGTGATTCATCTGCATGGCGAACTGATGAAGATGTGTTCGAGTATCGACCCCGACGACGAACGCTATCATGTGCAGCTCACACCCGAGAATCCCACTGTTGTTCCGGGTACAAAGGCTGGCGATGGTTCATTGCTCCGTCCGTTCATCGTTTTCTTCGGTGAGGCAGTGCCGATGATAGAGCCAGCATCACGAGAGGCTATGGATGCCGACATATTTATAATAATAGGTACATCGCTCAATGTCTATCCCGCGGCAGGACTCGTAAGATATGTCAAAGCGGGAGTTCCTGTTTACCTCATCGACCCCAAACCTGTGACCGCTTCTGTGTCGGGAGTGAAGCAGATACAAAAAGGTGCATCTGAGGGTATGAAGGAGCTAATGAAGATACTTTGTCCGTCAAATTGATAGAAAAACAAGGTTTTTTGCAATTTTTTGCTCAAAATACTTGTGTATATCAATTATTATGCCTACTTTTGCTGACAATTTGCAAACTATGTGTATAAAATAACAGCAAAATAGCAATGGAAAAGATTGATAATCTTGATAAGAAGATACTTAGTATCCTATCAAAAAACGCCCGTATTCCTTTCAAGGATGTGGCAGCAGAGTGTAATGTATCCCGTGCGGCTATCCATCAGAGAGTTCAACATCTGATTGATGCCAATGTCATTATGGGAAGTGGATTTGATGTCAATCCCAAGAGTCTTGGTTATTCCACATGCACATACGTAGGTATTACCCTTGAGAAGGGAAGTATGTACAAGGAAGTGGTAGAGCGTCTGGTTCATATTCCCGAGATTGTGGAGTGTCACTTCACAACAGGACCTTATACTATGCTCGTCAAACTTTATGCGCGCGATAACGAACAGCTCATGTCGCTGCTCAACCACCAGTTGCAAAGTATTCCCGGTGTTGTGGCTACAGAGACGTTGATATCTCTCGAACAGAGTATCAAGAGGGAGATACCGGTGCACGTGGATTAAAAATTAAAAATTAGGAATTAGGAATGAGGAATTAGGAATGGAGTTTGATTGGAAGGGTAGGCTTGAAGGTGTCTATGGAGCATTTCCTGAGGCACAGAGCAAACCGGTGATTGGTATTACGGCCAACTATGATGATGGTAAGAGTATGTTGGCAGAAGGCTACTACAAAAAAGTGGTGGCTGCTGGCGGTGTGCCTTTACTCATACCGCCAATGGATGATACAGACACGATAATCAATACTCTCGACCGCATTGACGGACTAATCCTGAGTGGAGGCGGCGACTACAACCCGTTGTTTTGTGGTGAGGAACCCTCACCACGTCTTCATTCCATCAATGGAGAGCGCGACTTGCCCGAACTGCTCATCACACGCCTTGCATATAACAGACAAATACCTATGATGGGTATATGCCGGGGCATTCAGACATTGGCAATGGCTTTGGGAGGAACGGTGAGACAGGACATTGGTGATACCGAAGGATTGATAAAGCACAGTCAGGATGCTCATCGAAGTGTTCCTACTCATTCGGTGAGCGTATGCGATGATTCTGTTCTGCATCATATTTATGGTTCACGCACATTGTATGTCAACTCCTTCCACCATCAGGCCGTAGGCGAACCTGGTGATAAATTCCGTGTTGTAGCCAGATCCAGTGACGGAGTTGTTGAGGCTATGGAGAGCACCGAGATGAAATCTATCATCGGTGTGCAGTGGCATCCTGAATGTATCGACGACGGACTGCCCCTGTTTAAGTGGCTCGTTGCCGAGGCAGCTGACTATCATGCCGCATGCAATATCCACAACCGCATCCTCACGCTTGACACCCACTGCGACACACCGATGTTCTTTGCCGATGGTGTGCGTTTTGACCGTCGCGATTCCAAGTTGCTTGTCGATTTGCACAAGATGACCGATGGACGTCAGGATTCCACTATAATGGTTGCTTATCTTCCACAACCAAAGAAAGATGAGACTTTCCGTCAGAACGTGCGCTTCGACGTTAATGGTCCAAAGGAATATGCCGATTTGATATTCGACAAAATAGAGAATATTGTATCCGAAAACAGTCAGTATCTTGCTCTTGCCCGCACTCCTGGACAATTGTGGGAAAACAAGCATCACGGACAGAAGTCTATTATGCTCGGAATAGAGAACGGGCTTGCACTCGAAGGCGACATTGCCAATATAAGGCATTTTGCCGATAGGGGAGTGGTGTATATCACCCTTTGTCATAATGGCGACAATGACATCTGTGACAGTGCAAGAGGTAATAATACCCATAACGGAGTGAGCGACTTTGGAGCTAAGGTGATTGGCGAAATGAACCGTCTCGGTGTGATGGTCGATCTGAGTCATGCCCACGAGAAGAGTTTTTGGGATGCCATGGACATCAGTGCCACATCTATAGTGTGCAGTCACAGCAGTTGCCGTGCCTTGTGCGACCATCCCCGAAATCTCACTGACAGTCAGATGAAGGCTCTTGCCGACAAGGGTGGAGTATGCCAGATAACCATATACCACGGTTTTCTTCGCACCGAAGGAGAAGCAACGGTGAGGGATGTATTGGAGCATCTCGACCATGCAGTGAAAGTGATGGGTATCGACCATGTGGGTATTGGTACTGACTTTGACGGCGATGGAGGTGTGCGTGGAATGGCTTCATCGGCTGACTTCGTTAATTTCACCCGTATGCTGATGGCAAAGAGATACAACGAAAAAGACATACAGGCAATCCTTGGAGGTAATTTCTTAAGGGTGATGGCCGATATACAGAAGAATAGACAATAATTTTTTTATTAATATTATATTACTATGAAATCACTTCACACATTATTATATATATTACTTGCTGCTTATTGTGCGGTATCGTGTGGTAATTCCAAGAAGACCGTTGTTGAGGTTGTTGCCGTAGGACCAGATTTCTCTGCCGACAGTGCATACGCCTATTGTGCTGCACAATGTGACTTTGGACCTCGTCTGATGAATACTCCCGAGCATGACAAGTGTGGCGACTGGATAGAAGCCAAGTTCCAACAGTTTGGAATGGCTGTAAGCCGACAGGAAACGGTGGTCAAAGGATATGACGGCACTCCCCTCAACTGCCGGAATATCATCGCAAGATTCCGTCCTGACAACAAGGAGCGTATTCTGCTTTGTGCGCATTGGGATTGCAGACCTTGGGCTGACAATGATCCCGACAGCACTAATTGGCGCAAACCGGTGATGGGTGCCAATGACGGAGCAAGTGGAGTGGCTGTCATGCTCGAGATAGCTCGACTTCTTCAGCGTGCAGACAGTATAAATATTGGTGTGGATTTCGTATGCTTCGATGCTGAGGACTGGGGAGTTCCACAATGGAGCGAAGCCGACTATGACGGAGATTCATGGGCACTTGGAGCGCAATATTGGGCAGAGAAAGCCCATAGCGAAGGTTATACTGCCCGATTCGGCATATTGCTCGACATGGTGGGTGGAGCTGGTGCAACATTCTATCGCGAGGCTTTCTCCCAGAAATATGCTTCAGCAATTGTCGATAAGGTGTGGGCTGCCGCCAAGGTGGCTGGTTATAGCAGTTTCTTCCCCGAAGCCGATGGTGGTATGATTACCGACGACCATGTGCCTGTTAATGAGAAGGCCAATATTCCCACTGTAGATATCATCCCATTTTATGCTAACTGCGAACAGAGTTCATTTGGTCCCACTTGGCATACCATTAATGATACCATGGAGAATATCGACCGTAACACTCTCAAGGCTGTTGGTCAGACCGTCATACAAGTTCTTTTCTCAGAGTAAGACCAAGAGGATTCTGGCAGTATTTCCACTTGAAATAATCCATTGTCATGCGGTTGATGTCATGACGCAGTTGTAATGCCTCTTTAGATTGGTCGGGTTGTGACAAGTTCCAGTCAGCATACTATCTATCACCTGTCTAATTCTGCCTGCATCAGTGCTCACAACAAACGAGTCGGTATTACATTCTATATTGAATGATGTATTTGGCCATTTAGATTTGCCATTTCGTCATACCAGCCTCAAGACGTGAGAAGTCGAGCACACCATTGACAATATACATCAGTAGCTCGGTGTCCTTACGGATAATATTGGCAAATTGTGTACGTTCATCCATTGCATCATCATATAGCACTGAGCATTTACGAGCAATGCTTTGTAGTTGGGGTTTGTCAGATTTGCAAAATATCGTTTTGCGAGTTTCTCGTGCTCCCTGGCCTTGGCGAAGTCCTTAACAGAAGACCAATACAATATATGGCAGTATTGCACGAAGAGATGGTGGTCGTTGAATATTTTCTTCAGTTCAGGCATCTGCTCAATGATGTTATTTATCACGGTATCAATCTCATTGAGAGTATTTTTCATTAAACTGTATTTCTTCACCGACATTTCGTAGTTGAGCATCTGCATGAGTACGGTGAACTGTAATGGAAGGTCTTTTGATTTGTACATCAGGTTATGTGCTCCAATGAGCTACCATATTGGCATTGCGCTCCTTGTCACATTGTTCTTTCATCTCATTCACACTGTCATTATTGGAGTCCTTGATGGAATCCACGCCAATAGGAGAGGCTGTAGTCCAAAAAGCTGCCATCACCAGAAGTGTGAAATGTCTCTTTAACGTTAGTTTTTTTTCATTTTGTCTATATATTAATGTGTTGGTTATATTATAGTTGTCCGGCCTCCACCATCAGCACCACCCTTTCGGTCAACCGGTCGGTACCTTCGGCATCATAATCCTTTTTCAGACTCGCACCGAACAGTGAGGCAAAAGCCTGATAGAAGCCAGCTCGTATAGGTCCTAAGAAGGCCTTTATTATATCGTAGGATCGTGAGTCACACTCGCGATATACGAGTTTTATCAGTAGTTTACCCTGAGAATACGTGAGTTTCTTCATTCTTGGTTTATATTCCTTGAATATACTTTTTTCCACTCGCTTCATGTGTTCGTCTTTCGACTTTTTGTCGGGAAGTGTTTCGAGATATTCGTATGTCTCAACGATTATCTGATTGACCTCCTTGGCGATAGGCAGCACCGTTTTCACGTTTTTCACGAGCCTGTTGTAGGCAGCTGCCTGTTTTGAGTTTTTGAATGTGAGATTAGGATATACATATATGTTGTTCATCTCCATATATTGTATGCTGTCGCCATTGTCGAGCACCTTTCCCACCTTGACGGTAGGCACAAACGTAGGGTCATCCATATCTACCTGGCGGTCTTCCGGATGTTCCTCTGTCTGTGCCGACAAAGATGTCGCCAAAAATATGACAGTCAACAAAAACAATACCCTAATAATAATCATAAATCGCGAGCAATTCCTAATCCCTCATTCCTAATTCCTAATAAAGTTCGTCTTTATCTTTGTCTCTTGCTCTGGCAGGGCGATGCCCGCTGCCTTTCCTGCTTCAATGCACTTCAGCATCCATGCCATGTTCCTGCCCAACTGGCGCATGGTTTGCATTCCCTCCAAGTCTTGTTCCACCTCAGCGGGAGTATTGCCGTGCACCTCGTTCCAATAATTAGATGACACTACAGGCATACAGGCAAAATTGAAGTATCTGTTCATATCTTCAAATGCACCTTGTGCACCGCCTCGGCGACAGCTTACTATGGCAGCAGCCGGTTTGTTGTAGAAGATGGATGCCTTTGAGCAGAATGCCCTGTCCATAAACGGTTTGATAAATCCCGATGTACCGGCAAAATGTACAGGAGTGCCGAATACGAATCCGTCGCACTCGCTTACCTTCTCAAGGAAAGCATTCACAGTGTCCTCTGAGTTCCAGCATCTGAAACTCTGTGCACACTTACCGCATCCGATGCAGCCCATTATAGCCTTGTTGCCACACCAGAACTCTTCTGTTTCTATTCCAGCTTTTTCTAATTCCTTTGCCACCTCCATCAGTGCAGTATGGGTGCAACCGGTCTTGTGTTGGCTACCATTTACTAATAATACTTTCATATCTAATGCATAATTATGTGTTTTCAGACGGCAAAGGTACGCATTTATTCTGAAAAATAGGCGATTTGTTAAGTAATATTATGGTTTTTTTATTGAACACAGAGTTACAGAGGCACAGAGTTTACTCTGTAACTTATATAAAACTTAAAAATAATCTCTGTGTCTCTGTGCCTCTGTGTTCAATTCAACCTCTGCATCTGCTCGATGGTGTAATATCTGTAGCCCGTCCACTTATCCACCTCGTATGGAATCAGCAATCCCATCTGTTCGTAGTGACGTAGCGTCTTGACAGTCACCTGCATCAACTTGGAGAACTCTCCGATTTTTAACTTTGTTTTTTCACTCATTTTGTCGCGCGATTACTTTGTTGTTTTGAATTCGCTTGCAAAGTTAATGCATGCCCTATATATTAATTAATCTTCAATGCACGCGGACAGACGTTGCGACCCTCTATCTGAATGAGCAACAATGCTTTGGGCAGTGTGCCAAGATGAATCAGTGCGGATGTTATTGGCATGCGCTTCAGCAGGCGTCCGTCGGTGGTGTATATGCTGAGGTTGCTGCCAATGGCATCATTATCCACCTCAAGTGTGCCATTGGATGAGTCGTAACGGATGACAGGCTTTACCATCTGTATGGTGTTGATGGCAGTGGTGAAGTCATTGCTCAACTGTTCACCCATGAGTTCGCAGAGATATACCTCGATGGCGGTATAACCTTCAGTGTTTACGCGGTTTTGGTCTGCTTCCTCAGGATTCAGCCCGTTCTTGCTCTCCCATTCGTCGGGCATACCGTCACCATCCGTGTCAACGGGAATGGAATAGTCAGTGGAATATTGATAGAATCCCTCGGCGTCATTCTCGGTGTCGAGGATTCCCTTGCCGGCTCCTGTGGTAGCTCCGCCATACAAGCATGTTCCGCTGACTACTTCGTTGGCAATACGTTGTTCAATCTTGTCACGGTTGATGGTTCCGGCATGGTTAACCACATCATTGTATGCCTGCTCGGCAGTGGCAATGTCTTCCAACATATACCTTTCGGGTAGATAGCGGCTCCTGCCCCCGTCAATCGAATATTTGTTATAAGGAGTGGCAGTGACAATGCGCTCATCTGCCCGGATGTCGCTCAATGTGTAGGTTTCCACGCCCACAGCCTTCCAGTTGTCGGCAGTGGCGGCATCATTACCCTCCATCACATTGCCGTTGACATACCATTTGGATGGTGCCCACGAAGTGGCCCCACTGCGGGCATAACTCGACACGAGGAACTTGCTGTCGTATGCAGAGGCAATCTTTCCTGGCTTATAATAGTTGTTGATGAAGTTGCACTCATGCACTGAGTTCTCACCGTTGTATTGGTTGATGTCGGCAGTGTTCTCGCCTCCATATACGCCACTTGCCCCGAAGTTGTAGTTCACGTTGTTGACATATTCCATAAATACCACATAGTCATCGCCACGCGCACCATTGAAGCGAGGGCTGCGCGACTTGTTGTGCGCCAATAGGTTGTGGTGATAAGTGGCGGGCGAACCTCCCCACTGCGAGCCATAGCCGCGGGCACCCTTGGAATGTCCGGAATTGTATAGACCCTCGTGCACCATACTGTATTGCACAGTGAGGAAATGGCTGTCCTGGGTGTTCATGTTCTCTTCCACCGACCATCCGAAGACGCAATGGTCGAAGATGAAGTTGCTGCAGTTTTCCACTCCGCAAGCCTGGTCCTCGAGCACTTGTCCTGATGTGTTCTTTGCACCGCTACGGAATCGTAGATTGCGCACGATGAAATTCTGCGAACCACCGAAGTTCACCTTGTTGCGCGAGATTACGACACCCTCTCCCGGGGCTGTTTGTCCAGCCAATGTCCAGTCGGCACGTTTCACAGCCAACGGTTCCTTCAGCTGTATCTCTCCACTCACTGCAAAGACAATGGTAAGCGGTTCGTCGGGATATTGTGTAAAGGCCCAGCGCAGTGTGCCCTTTTGCTCAGCGTCATCCTCGAGCGAAGTCACAGTCACCACCTTTCCGCCTCGTCCTCCCGTGGCATACTTTCCGAAGCCCTGTGCCGTAGGGAATGCTTGTATTCCGTAAGGAGCGTCAGTCTCGGCATTATCATTGCCTGGTTCATTCTCACCATTGCCAAGGTCGCTTGGCTCACCTATATTGCCCACTGGATGTTCTGTGGCATATAGAGCCTGTTCGTCAGTGATTTCATTGCCGAAGATTTGTATCTTGTGTACGCGTGATGCTTGCTGCATCGCCATGGGGTCGATGGCTATACCAAAGGGGGAAGTGCCTTCGGGAGTGGTCTGCACCAATGTCGTGTTGTCATCTCCGTCCCACACACGCCATCTCAACGACACGTCATAAGCGTCAATCACATTCTCCATAAAATATCCCTGGTCGCTGAACACGGTATAACCCGCCTTGTGCTTGTTGGAACCCATCCATACCAAGGGTTTCCATTCGCTGTCACCTATTTTTATGTCACATTTTATTCCCCTTCCCCAAGAGGTGGAAGACCATGACCATTGCACCCGCTCGACGTAAGGAATATGGTCAATCTCCATCCAACCGTGAACGCTTACTTTAGTCTGTGTAGCCTCATCGACAATAGCCTGACTGCGGCAGAACTGAACAAAGCCAGCCTCACCATATATGGGATTGTTCTTGGCGTCATACTGGATGTTGTCCTCCAGATAATTGGTATGTCCTGCCACTGTCCAGTTGTTTCTTGTAGTTGCGCTGTTGCCCGTTGAGCTTTCGCCTAAATAATACTGGCGGCAGAATGCGGCAGTGGCTCCGGCATAACCGTTGTAACTTTTCTTGTTGGCGAAGGTGCAGTTGTGAAACAGTACAGGGTAGGTCACCTTAGTGCTGCCATTTGCGGGTACTCTCAATATGGTGTTGACGTATGCCCCGTCGGCATATTCAGGACAATCCTTGCCGGTCTGTCCGGTCCATGTCTGTCCCGGCCACATCTCATCGCTGAAGTTGATGTCAATCACTTTGGGATAAGTGGAGGCATTGCTCCATTCGGCAACCACCGACTTAGGATCGAGGCTACCCTCAATTTCTGCATGTGCCGTCATGCATACGGCAATGATACCTGCTGTTATCAAACAGCGTTTCAACTTGTTTGCTTCTATCATAATAATTTGTTTTAGTATATATTCTCAATAGGGTTTAATTCCTACACATTAGGTTAGGAATGCAAATACGCAGCAAAGATACACATTTTCAAGTTAAGTCGCAAGTGTTTAGTCAATTAATTATTTATTATTAACGTCTTTTGCTTATTGAGTAACCACTTGTGAACGTGGCATCGTTTATTGCGTGCTATTACTGCGGTATTTGAATCTTTGCGGTATTGCTGTTATTATTTCTATATAAACCCGTCTTGAATATACAAGGATACGGCTTCTTGTTTATGTTCCCCACTGCGGAATGTACATTCCGCAGTGGGGAACGTATATTCCGCAATGGGGAACGTACGTTCCGCAGTGCGGAATATAAAACAAACACCCTGACCGTTTAAATACCACTCGACTATCTTCATAACTTCACTTCCCTTGTCCATATACCTTTATTACTACTATTATGATAACATGATTTAGGCTATTTGCGGTAGAGTGGCCTATTTATATTGTTGTCACGTTGTGGAAAACAAGTCGTCCATGGTGACTGTGGATTGGAAGACACCGCTGTGCATACCGTATGTCAGACCATAGGTGGTGACGAGTGTCATCTGCACATTCTTGCGCTTGCCAACATGTGTTGACATCCAGTTGAGGCGATGGCGTAATACTTGTTCGTATTGGGCATCAACCGAAAATGATGTGTTTACAAATTTCATCTCACAGAGATTCACCACACGGTCGTTGCGATCGAGAATAAGGTCAATCTGCATTCCGCTTTCGTCCTCAGTACCGCGCATTGTCCATGCTGAAGCATCACAGGCAACACCCTCAATTCCCAATGCACGCTTTATCTGCTTGAGATGTAAAAGACACAGATTTTCGAAAGCACGTCCACGCCATGTAGAGAGCGACGGAAGGTTCTCATTGTCTCGCCAATATGTTTCACTACGTGAATTGCCGTTTACATTTGCCAGATAGAAAAGGCAAAACGGGTCGGTGAGCCTATACATCATTTGGCGTCGGTTGTTCTCAAAAGGTTTGTAGTATTCAATAAAGTCGCACGCCTCAAGGGTCTTTAATATCTGCGACAGACCAGCTCCTGAGTCGATTGATGACAAGCGGATAATCTCGTCACGAGAATATCCCTTCTGTCTTCCTGCCAAAAGGGTGACCACCTGGCGGTATTTCTCTGGTTTGTTGAATATAGAGTTGAAGAGACGGTCATATTCGTCCTTCAGTTTTGCCTTGCGGGCAAAAAACAGTTGGTCGATTGTTTGTGCAAGACTTTGTCCTGGAGTAACATAACTGAGATACATCGGTATGCCACCAACTGCCATATATAATTGTATAATGTCATAACGGCTCATTGTGACTTCCTGATAGCGTAGCAGTGCCTCGGTCTCAGCAAGGGTAAAGGGGGACAGTTGTATCTCGCATGTTACACGGTCGTATAAACCACCGTAGGAATTAATGAGATTGTCGGAAATCCATGAGGAAGCTGAACCGCACACTATCAGCATCAGATTGTCCTGTCCGGCTGCCCATCCGTTCCAGAAATGCTCAAAGGCAGTTATAAATCCAGAGCGTGGGGTGTCCATCCATGGCATTTCGTCGATGAACACCACTTGTCTTTTGTCCTTTGACTTCGAGGCAAGCAGGTTGATGAGCATGTCAAATGCCTCCATCCAGTCGGTAGGCTGTTTGTCATGTTCAGAACCATAACGACGCAGGGTGGAAGAGAATGCCGACAGTTGGGCTGCAAGAATATTTACTCCGCTCAACTCAACGGGTGACACTCCCGTGTGATAGAATGCAAAGTCATCCTTAAACAGTTCTCTTACAAGGTATGTCTTGCCCACGCGTCTTCTTCCATATATTGCCACAAACTGGGCACTCTTGCGGTGAAATATGCGCATGAGTTCCTCTTGTTCACGTTTTCTGCCGATAATCTTTTCCATATTAGTCTTGAAATGAATATGTTATGCGCTGCAAAGTTAGGAAAAACATTTCATTCTACCAAATTATTTCATTGCTTATTTGTCCATGAAACACCATTTTAACACTTTCGTGGACAAATAAGCACACACTAATCGTCCACGAAACACCATTTTAACACTTTCGTGGACAAATAAGGGTTACCATCTCCACCTCATGCCCACCTCGATATCGCATGCCGAGGAGGCATTGATTTGCTGTTGGCCTGAACTGATGGTGGAGCGATCGAAATAGTCGGTGATTCCAGCCTTGGCATTGAATTGCAGGGTGGGGGAAGGTGACCATGTTGCCACAAGGGAATAGCGAATGCCATGACCGTAATAGGCGGGAAAGGAAAAGGTGTGGGGCATGGCACGCTCATAAGAATAGAGGCGGCTGTCGTAGCCATCAGTATTGAAGTATTTTCCTCCGGCAAATATCTGCCATTTGCCTATGTCGTAACCGATGTTCTCGGTAATCATGAATCCCTGGGACGAGGATGAAGATTCCGAGGTGGATGAGACTGACGTGATGTCCAATTGTGACCTTGATGTCCATCCGTCTCCAGTCCATTCTGCACCTATCCTCAACCGGTGCTCCGTTTGCCAAGATATACCCGACGCTGACTTTGAGTCCTTCTGCTTAAAGTGCAAACGGTATTTGCCTGATAACAACCATTTGCCTGTCTTGTATGACGCACTCACCACATTGTCGCTGGCATACGAGGATTGCGACACTCCATACCTCGGCCAGGCGAAATAGGCAAGGTCGGTATATGCCTGAATGTCGATGCCATATTTCGGTTGCCATCTCACTCCCAAATACAATCCACTCTCGTTTTGAGTCTTGCCACCCTCACTGAAAGCATTAGCATATAAGGAGTAATAATTAAACGAATAAAAGCGGTAAATGCCCATCATCTCAACGTATTGGGATAAATGCCATCCGAGGGTGTTAAGAGTTGCTATCGCACCATTAGCATTGATTGCCGTCTCACCATTAACACTGAATGGATAATGAAGCCACGAATAGTTGAGGCTGGCATTGAAGAAATTGCTGCCTTCGGGATATATCTTCTTGTATGTAGCCGACTTGTTGGGACTTAGAGGTCGGTTGATATGAGTGAATACCGCCGTTGCCCCAAGGGAAAAATCCTTGTGATTCCATCTCGCGTTCATACCACCTGCTGTCAATGACGTGTTGTTCTTCTTGTTGAGTTCGGATATTGTGCGGTGATAACCTGTATATATTAAGGATGAAATCGAACCGTCATCATTGAGTGTGGCGTCGGTCTTGCGATATGAGAGAAAGGGAGTGAGGCGGATGGCATCCGACAAACTAATAGTGGCGGCAGCACCCTGCATATATCCGTTCTCCGAGGCTGAAGTATGAGGACTCAAGGCATTTTTCTGTCTTCCAAAATCCTGGAGCATAGCAGTCTTGCCAAGACTGAAACTATTGTTCATCACAAGTCCCATACCGGCGGCAATGCTATATCGGCCCACTATAAGCGACTCCACAGGTCCCAAACCATTTAGTTGGATAAAGCCAGAATACTGGTCGAAACCATACTTGTTGCTTTGCGAGAAAAAGGGTTCGCCAGCGTCTTGAGAAGCCACTATTCCTATCCTCACATTTTTGGCATAGGAAAAGGAATAACGTGCCCAAAACTTGTATGGATAGCCGAGATAATCGCCATTCGAAGTGTCTCCCACTCTCTCGTATGTGGGAATCTTGGTGTAAAGCGACAATTCATTTTTGCCCCAGGTCATGATATTTTTCAACGATGGAAATCCCTTTTCGGGTTTATCTCCTGCATATAGGAATTCCTGCAGGAGTTGGCGTGTGGAGTAGTCAATCGACTCAATCGACATTAGTTCGTTGATTGACTTCAATGCCCCATGAAAATGTATGTATTCCAAGATGTCCATCACCTGTTGCTCGCTCAGAAAGGGCAGGGCAAGCAGCTCCTCGCGTGTGGCGGAATTGACATTTATCCCGTTTCGCTGCAATTCAAGAAGATTCTCGTATAGTTCCTCGTGGGTATCCTCCGAATAATCCCCGTCGAGCATTATGCCGTCGAGCCATTTCTCCCATTCTGTTTCGGCATTTACATTCAAAGCCAACGGCAATAAAATGACGAGGATGAATAAAACTCTCATCACTTATTCTTAGGTGCAACGTATTTGCCGTTGATTTTCAGGGGTTCCACATGCAGACCGATGTGGGTGGATGCACCGAAACGCTTGCGCAGTTTCTGTTCGATGTTTGTGGCATGCTGATGGGATTCATATAGACTGATGTCACCAGGCATCCTAAGGTGCATCTCGATGGCTATATGGCTGCCAATGCGGCGTGTACGCAGATGGTGCACCTCGCTTGTCATGGGTTCGCGTGCCACGATATCCACAATCTCGCGCTCCATATCAGCAGGCAAACTTTGTTCGAGCAGTTCACCTGCCGACTGTTTGGTGAGTTGCCATGCAGTGCGAATGATGAATACACTCACCACCACTGCCGCTATCGGGTCGAGCACTGCCCATTTCTCCCCAAGCAAGATGGCTCCGCCAATGCCCACAGCCGTACCTATCGACGAGAGGGCATCGCTGCGGTGGTGCCATGCATTGGCGATAACAGCCTGCGACTCGCACTTGCGTCCCACCTTTACCGTAAACCTATATGCCCATTCCTTCAGGGCAATGCTCACCAATGCTGCCGCCAAGGCAATCATTCCCGGTTGGGGTAGGGGGCTTCCCATTATCGCCGACGCAATACTACATACCCCATTATATAATATCATTATGCCCACGAACATCAAGGCAAGACCAATGAGCGAGGTGGCGAGTGTCTCATACTTGCCATGCCCATAGTCATGGTCGCTGTCTTCGGGTTTCGCACTAAGCTTTACAAACAATAATACTATCACGTCGGTGATGAAATCCGACAACGAATGGACTGCATCTGCAATCATGGCAGCAGAGCCTCCAAGGAATCCGGCGACAAACTTGAACACCAGCAATACTACGTTCACCGCACTGCCCGCCAATGTCACCCGATATATGCTTTTTTCACGGTCTTTTTCTTTCATAACATTAAAATTTGCTTGCAAAGTTACTATTTTTCTATAAAATACAATAGAAAATGATACAAATTCAGAAAATTATAACTATCTTTGCAGAAAATAACAACTAAATCTTAATAATTATGGGAAAAAAGAAAGGCGGAAAGAGAATGAACAAGAAGCAGCTGGGCGAGGCTCTGCAACGCTTCTTTCAAGAGAGTCCGGACACGACATTCAGTTTTAAACAGATATTCAAGTCACTTAAGTTGGACACTCATCCACTGAAGATGCTTGCCATCGACATCATGGAGGAAATGGCATGGGATGACTTCTTGACAAAAGTGACGGAATCGTCATATAAGCTCAACACCAAGACGCAGTTGCAGGAAGGCACCTTTAGGCGCAAGGCTAACGGCAAGAACAGTTTTATTCCTGACGACGGTAGTCAGCCTGTGTTTGTGGCAGAGCGCAACTCGCTCTGGGCCCTCGATGGCGACAAGGTGCAGGTGGCATATATGGCACGCCGACAGAAGCATATCAAGGAGGCTATGGTGACTGCCATCCTCAAGAGGGCGAGAGAGACATTCGTGGGCAAACTCCGTGTAGATAAAGACTTTGCGGTGCTCATTACTGCCGAGAATATCTTCGTGCATGATATCATCATTCCCAAGAAGAAACTCAAGACAGGAAAGACAGGCGACAAGGCAGTGGTGAAGATAACTCAATGGCCTGATGCCGAACACAAGAATCTTGTGGGCGAGGTGATTGATGTGCTTGGAGAACAGGGTGACAACAATGTAGAGATGAACGCCATTCTAGCACAATACGGTCTGCCGTATAAATATCCGAAGAACGTGGAGGAAGCAGCCAATAAGATACCGGCTGAAATTTCGGATGCCGATATCGCTGAGCGTGAGGACTTCCGCGAGGTATATACTTGCACCATCGACCCCAAGGATGCCAAGGACTTCGACGACGCATTGTCAGTGCGCCAACTCGACAACGGTCTCTGGGAAGTGGGTGTTCATATTGCCGATGTGAGTCACTATGTAAAGGAAGGTTCAATAATCGACAAGGAGGCTATGAAGCGCGCCACGAGTATCTATCTCGTTGACCGCACCATCCCCATGCTCCCCGAGCGCCTCTGTAATTTCATCTGCTCATTGCGCCCCAACGAGGAGAAGTTGGCCTACAGTGTGATATTCGAACTCGACGAGGAGGCTAATATAAAAAGGTGGCATCTTGCACATACAGTCATCAAGAGTAATCACCGCTTTGCCTACGAGGAGGTGCAGGCTGTGCTCGAAGGTGGCGAGGCAACCGACCATCCATTAGGCGGAGGACCTTGCAGTGAGGAGGAGAAAGTGTTATTGAAGCAACTCGACAAGTTGGCGAAGAAATTGCGTGAGGCGAGATTCAAGAACGGAGCAGTGAAGTTTGATCGTGAGGAACTGCATTTCGATATCGACGAGAATGGAAAACCTGTAAGGTGTTATTTCAAGGTGTCGAAGGATGCCAACAAACTTATCGAGGAGTTTATGCTACTTGCCAACCGCACCGTGGCTGAGAGTATCGGAAAGGTGAAGAAGGGACTGAAACCCAAGACATTGCCTTATCGTATTCACGACCAACCCGACCCGCAGAAGCTCGAAACACTGCGCGGCTTTGTGGTGAAGTTTGGATATAAGATGAAGACAGCAGGCACCAAAGGTGCAATATCCAAGAGTCTCAACACACTTATGGACGAATGTCAGGGCAAGAAGGAGCAGAAACTCATCGAGACCGTCGCCCTGCGTGCCATGATGAAGGCTAAGTACAGTGTGCACAATATCGGACACTACGGACTTGCCTTCGACTACTACACCCACTTCACCTCCCCCATACGTCGTTATCCCGACACGATGGTGCATCGTCTTCTCACCAAGTATCAGCAAGGCGGACGCTCAGCCAACAAGGAGCATTATGAGGAGCTATGTGAGCATTGCAGTGACCAGGAACTCATTGCCCAGAATGCAGAGCGCGACTCCATTAAATACAAGATGGTGGAATATATGGGTGAGTTTGTAGGAGAGGAGTTTGATGCCCATATCAGTGGCATACAGAGCTACGGTATATACTGCGAGATTGACGAGAACCACTGCGAGGGAATGGTGCAGATGCGCGACCTCGACGACGACTACTACGACTTCGACGAGAAGAACTACTGTCTTGTGGGCCGTCGCCATCATCACAAGTATCAACTTGGCGACCCTATACGCATTAAGGTGGCAAAGGCCAATGTGGAAAAGCGCCAACTCGACTTTGTATTGGCTGATAAATGATAAGATACACAAGGAAAGAAGAACTGTGGAACACATGGTCGCATGCTGCCGGCATCTTGCTCGGAGTAGTTGTGGGCATTCTGTTCCTTGTCATCTGCTATCGCGGTGACAACTCATGGGCGCGTGCCGGAGTGATACTCTATCTCTTCGGCATGCTCGGCTCTTATGCCGCCTCCACGGCATACCATGCCACCCCGCGTCGCAGCAAGTGGAAGGAACGTCTGCGCAAGTGGGATCATGCCGCCATCTATTGGCACATTGCCGGCAGTTATTCCCCTCTCACCCTTGTAGCCCTTCGGCAGCAAGGCTATTGGGGATGGAGTCTTTTCATCTTCGTATGGCTATGCGCTATTGCCGGCACATTAGTGAGTTTCAACCGTCTCAAGGAGCACAGTAATCTCGAAACCTTTTGTTTTGTGGGCATGGGTTTGTCGGTCCTTGTAGCCTTCAAGCCCCTTCTCGACAGTGTCAGCACCGCTGCCGTCTCATGGATAATAGCCGAAGGTGTTGCCTACATCACCGGTGCCGTCTTCTACAGTCTCAACAAGAAGCGCTTCATGCATTCCGTCTTTCATTTCTTCGTCCTCCTCGGCAGCATCTGCCACATCATCGCCGTATGGGATGTGCTGATGGAGTATGCGAGGTAGGTAAGCGCTACAACAAACTATTCCCTGAACAAGTCGTCCATAGTCACCTCATTCTGTATATTGCATTTCTTTAAAACCGCTGCAAATATAATAAAAACTTGGCTATATCCAGCGGAAACTATGTTAAAAACATGTATTTCCGCTGAAAATAGCATATTTTTTTCATTTATATCTAATGATCATCTCATTTTTTGAAAGTATCTGTCAGCCTGTTGCTCTTTTAATATGACTGTTCAACAAAACAGTTGGTCGAGTGTGATTACCTTTTGTATGCCTTCTGAATGTTCGTTTCTTTCGAGTCCCGTTGTTGTTATCATTGTCACAATGATGCTTTTGTCCGTTTTGGTGGCTTCTTTGAATGAAGACATCTTGCGTTCAATGTCTTCCTCATCATTTTTGGTCATAGTGTATGGCTTGTTGTGGAATTTCATTTCGCATAAGTTGATGGTTCTGTCGGCTCTGTCAATGAGCATGTCAATTTGTGCAGAACGGCCGTATCCTTTACCTGCCCAAGAGAAAACATTTGATGAAATTCCAGATATACCTAATGCTGACTTTATTTGATCAACATGATTTAGGCAAAGCATTTCAAATGAAAGACCACTCCATGCACTGTATAGATTAGTATTCTGATTGTTCGACCAGTAGTTTGCATCGTATGCATCGGCTTTTCTCATTACCTGAAAATAAAACAAGGTGAATGGATCGACAAGTTGATATAGCGTGTCGGTATTTTTCGTCTTGCCTATACATATGCGGCGGCGTCTTGTCGTTTCGGAGACATAAGGCTCATAACACCGTATGAATCCACAACTCTCCAATTCCTCCAACATCAGTGAAAATCTTCCGTTGTCAGCGAGCTTTGTCCTTTCAATGATTTCCTGGCGTGTTAATCCCTTGCCTTTTGTTGCCAATGAGGTCACAATCTTGATATGATTGGATGCATTCTTGTATAATGAGTTATACAGACTGGTAAATTCGTCATTGAGTTCTCCGTCTTCTGCGAAAAGCAGCCTGTCAATGTTTTGTGCCAATCCTTCTCCTTTGTCTAATTTCGACAAATAGAACGGCACGCCACCAAGCACCATATAGCACTCTGCAATCTGTCTTGTTGACATACGGAACTGACGGGCATCAAAATAGTCCCGACATTCTTTAAGTGTAAATGGTTTTAATGGTATCTTATGCGTCACCCTGTTGTGAAGGCCGCCGCGGTTCTTTATCAGATTATTGAGAATCCAAGATGTTGCACTGCCACATACAATTAGTTTGATGTCATCACGCCAAGATGCCCATGAATTCCAAAAATGCTCCAACCCGCTTATGAAATTCGAGCGTGGAGTATCCATCCATGGCATTTCGTCTATGAACACTATCTTGTTGCCTTCAGGAAGAGAGTCTAGATAATCTTCCAAAGCAATAAAAGCATCAAGCCACGTATCTGCAGTATGTATGTCTTCACCGTTTTTGCGCATTCCCTGCATAAAATTCTTCAGCTGTATGCGCATCGACACGTTGTTCATACCTGCCACATAAAAGGCATAGTTGTTGCCTATCACTTGTTGAATGAGGAATGTCTTGCCAACACGCCTTCGTCCATATACCGCAATGAATTCCGACTGGTCGGAACTCAGATACTCTTTCAGTTGCCTCTGTTCCTTTTCTCGGCCTATAAAAAGTTTGTTCATAACCGCTGCATTTTAATTGTCTTCTGATGGTGCAAAGATACAAAATATATTTCAAACATCAAAGAAAAATGCACGAAATCAGTCGCGGATGTATGTTTTTTGATACATCCGCGACTGATTTCGTGTATTTATGGCATTATACTATTACACAAAATTATGAATTCAACATAAAAATCGTCAACCTTCATCTTTTGCCTTATTTCCTTTGATAAATTCATTTAACCACGATGCTATCCAATCTCATCGAATTTGATGGAATTAAAACTTGGTTAGTATAAGATTCACAGATGTCCAATAATTCTATATGAGAGTGACGTTTTCACAAATCCGGTTATATGTTGGAACGATGATTTCTAAACAGAACTATAGTGTTATCAAATATGTTTTTTAGCTCGTTTTTTCATTATGATCATATCGAATGTATAATACATGTTAAATTGTGGAGTTTGTACAAATAAAATTTGGTAAATATTGTTTTTCTTGTTAAATTTGCAACAACTTTATAAAATTCATTGAGAAATATGAAAATAATTATTGAACTTACTGATGCCGATGGGAAAACAGGGCTTGTCGAGAAAGTGGCTACCTGCCATCCCGAGGGTACGATTTCAATGACTAGTGATGTCTTTGAAGAGGCGAATTATGAGCAGCAGTTTGATGCTGACTTTATGAAAGATGGCAGGGGAAAGATGGAGGCTTGTTTGCGATATGCCGATGCTTGTATTGATTGTGGCGTATATGACAAGGCACTACATTATTACTCCTATGTTTTGAAGAAGTCTGTTTCTCAGAATAGGATTATAAAGGAATACAACAACCTGGCAGAAAGAGCCTTTCAAGGCGTGGTATGTTGCAATTCCCGCAATGATGAGTACGTATGGGAGGCTTCCTCAGAGATATTGGAGCGATATCGGGATTTGTTTAAAGATAATAAGTTTGAAGATAATATAGTTTGTGAAATTTGATTTTTGAATAATTACGATTATGGCAGAAAATGGAAAAATGAAGTATGATGTTTTTATCAGCTACTCGAGTAATGATCAAATAATAGCAGATGGAATTTTGAACTATCTTGAAAAAAACAAGATACGGTGTTTTATTGCTTATCGAGACATACCCAAGGGCTTGGATTGGGCAAAGTTCATTCCTGGAGCATTGCGTAATAGCAAACTGATGTTGGCGATATTCTCTAAGAATTTTAATGATTCGGAACAGACCGACAACGAAATTTCAATAGCTGCCAACCGTCACATACCAACATTGGTGTTCAGAATCACTGATGATGATTTTGATGGGTCAAAGGAATATTTCCTCACTAAATCAAACTGGATAGAAGCATTCCCGAATCCTGAGAGGCTTTTTGGCGATTTATATAGAAACGTTTGTTATTTGCTCGGCATTAAACAAGAGCAGTCTGATGAAGATGTCAAACAAGCGCCTGTCGTTGAAACTGGCTCTGTGATTCCTGGAGAAGAATTTGTCAATAAGGGAATGAAGTTGTTTTATTCAGAAGATGGAGACAAGGAGATGGCTGTTTATTATTTCCATAAGGCAGCCAAGATGGGTAATGCCCAAGGTGAGTATATGAATGGTATGGCCTATTTCATGGGGTGCGGCATCCATAACAGTTGGAAATCTGCGTTTGACTGCTTTTCTAAGGCTATTAAGAATGGTAGTTTGGACGCTATGGTTCAATTGGCATTGATGTATCGTTATGGAATAGGTATAGAACGTAATTCAATGAAGGCTTTGGAGTTGTATATGAAAGCTGCTGAACATGGAAATGGCAGGGCAATGAGAGAACTCGGAAATATTTTCAAGACAGGAGAATTAGGCATACAAGATAATGAAAAATCTGAAGAATACTATTCCCAAGCTTATGAAGTTTTTTATGAAAGTGCAATGGGAGACAATGATCCCATAGCTCAACATTCATTAGGTACCATGTATTTGGATGGTGAGGGAGTAAAAAGGAGCTACACTCAAGCTATCAAATTTTTTGAGAGGGCAATAAAAAATAATTATCCCCCGGCATTTAACTCACTGGGACTGTGTTATGATAATGGTACTGGCGTAGCTGCCGACATCAATAAGGCATTTGAATACCAACGGAAGTCTGCTATGATGGGGTTTCCTACAGCAATGAACAATTTGTCATTATGTTATAATAAAGGAACTGGTGTGGATAAGGATATTGAAAAATATCATGAATGGCAAATGAAAGCGGCAGAGTGTGGTAATGTCAGTGCATTATGCAATATTGGTTTGGATTATTGGGTAGGAGAATCTCAGTCAAAGGATATATATAAAGCAAAGAAGTGGTTTGAGAAAGCTGTAGAGGCTGGTTCTTTGCGCGCGATGTCATGTTTAGGAAATATGTATGAAAATGGAGAGATTGATGATCCACAAGGTAAAGAGAAAGCAGTAAAACTTTATAAACAAGCTGCAATAAGTGGTGATGTTATCTCAATGAAATGCATTGCTACATGTTATTATTATGGAAATGGAACCAAAGTGGATAAGGTGAATGCAGCCCATTGGTATCTTAAGATAGCAGAGATATATCAAAAAATGATAGCAAATGACGATAGCAATTTTGTAAATCAACTAGGAGCTGGAACCAGATCTGATTATGATTTCGATGCTACCTATCAAAGTATCTTCGCGGACTGTTTTGAAAACTTGGCATACATGTATAGAAAAGGAGAAGGGGGACTTGAGGTTAATAGTCTGCTTGCAGATAAATGGACGAAAGTTTGTAGGGTATTGCGTGGTGAGGTCGAAAACGTGGAAGAGAGTGATGATATCCGTGAATTGGAAAATGCAGCGCGAAAAAACAATTCAGATGCTCTTGATAGGTTATTGACGATATATGAGGAGAGGGGAAATAGGGCAAAGATTGAACAATGGTCAACATTTGCAGTTCAAAATAAGGTGTTGGTAAAGAAGGCTGACTATATTGCAGGAATTGATCATCTGGGTCTTGTTCTTGCCAATGCCAAAGTTGAAGACCATCAGATATATGTAGAATATTTAAAAGAATTATTAGCTTCTGCCCATGAAGGAAATTACAAAAATTCTGCATCATTGTATAATGCTATTTGTGAAGAGTATAAAAAAGGGAAAATGCAATTGTCTAATGATGATTTTGCATTGATTCGCAATGATACCAATGAATTATTCGGAGACATTTCCTTCACAGGATATCTTCGTTGTAGAAAAGAACATTTCGACATACTATTCCCCAATTATAATCCTGATAGGATATTAAACGGTGATTTCACGAATGAAAGAGATTTCCTATTGTTCTATGCAGAACACACAGATCATTCGGCAGACCTAAGTGTTTCAAACTTGGGAATTGAAGACATGTTCGCCATATTACGTAATGATAAATCGTATTCAGCTGTTGTTCAGTCTAAAAATGGATATATTGTCAACTCCGGGAATCTACACAAATGTATCAGCAATTATATTTATGCATATACAAACTTGTGTAATGAAAATCCAAAAATCCAAAAGGTTGAATTACAACCTTTTGATTTTGACATGATGGCACCTATTGCCATGCCTGAACAAATGCAAACTTATAGCTTGCAATTTTTAAAGGCATTGATTTCCGTCAAGGGTATCTTTGGTGACAAATGGAAGAAGATTTTGGATAATATCATGAACCTTGATGCCCTCTTGGATGTGGCGGAAACCTTATCGGATGAAGAGGACCTTCAACTATTGCTTATAGAGTATGTCGAATTTGCAGTAGAGTTTGAAAAGTATCTTGTTTTTGCCCAACGACTTTTATTAATATATTTGGATAATAACAAGCAGGGCTATGCTGACGAATTGAATGCGTATGTGAGAAGAATGGAAGAAAACAATATAGCTCACTCATTGCCTTATTTCACTATTGATAATGTGCCAAATTGTTTGTTAGATTATGATTCTGATAACGAAACGGAAACTGAAACAGATGATAATGAAATAGACGATAATGTTGAAATTACTCCTAATGAAATGTTCTCATTGGGTTATAATTATTATAATGGTCAAAATGGTAAACCCAAGGATTATGCACAAGCGGTTTATTGGTATGACCGGGGTGCTCAGAAAGGCAATGCTGCATCGCAGTGCAATCTTGGATTTTGTTATGAAAGGGGAGAAGGTGTGCAAAAAGACTTGGTTGCTGCTTTTCAGTGGTATCTTAAATCGGCAGAAAACGGCGATGATCAAGGACAATGCAACGTTGGAAACTGTTATGAATCTGGAATAGGAACAGACAAAAATCCGGAACAGGCCGCAAGGTGGTATCGTGCTGCTGCGGAACAAGGGCATGTGTCTGGACAGTACAACTACGCAAGATGCCTGAAAAATGGTCTTGGAGTGAAAGTAAATGCAGTAGAAGCTATAGAATGGTACAATAAATCTGCGGCTCAAGGCAATGACAAGGCAATGGACATATTGGGTGATTGCTATTATAAGGGTGAAGGCTTGGAAAAAGATATACTGAAGGCAAAGGAATGGTATGAGAAGGCTGCTGCAAAGGGTAATAAGTATTCCATTGAGAGTCTTAAGAAAATTGAAGAAGAGAGTGATAACTCTCTCCACTGCATAAAAGGGCAGAATGGACGATATGGATATGCTAATGCTGCTGGCAAGGTGGTGAGACCTTGTATCTGGACGTATGCAAAAGATTTCGTGGACGATGTAGCTTTGGTATGGGATGGCAAGAAAATGGGAGCAATTAATAGAAAAGGCGAATTCTACTTTGAATGTAAAATAAGCTGTCAGACAGCTACGTATCTTGGACATAACCTGATTAATGTTTACAAAGGTTCCTTGTATAGTCTATACACACTTGAAGGCAAAGATGAATTGATGGAATTGTTTGAAAGTTTAGACGATAAATTTGAGAACGGATTTGTTAAGGCAGTGAAATACAGATTGTTTGGGAAAAACAAGCCTGGCAAAATCGATACGTCAGGTAAGTTTATACCAGACTAATTCAGCTTCTTGGAAATCTCCTGCAATAGTCACAAAAAATAAATAACGCATGAAACATTTCAGTTCAATAAAGGAAGTAATTAGGCATCCGGTTCTGAGTTTCGACAGGTCGTTCTCCGAACGCGGTACGAGACAGCTATATTGGTTGTCTGGGGCGGTAGTTACCGTATTTGCTATATTGTTTTTAATTAGCCTATTCTTACCGTTTGAAGAGGTTCAGGAGGATGAACCTGTAATGGGTCGTTTCCTTCGAATGATAACATTGTTTATCGACCCTGGTGCTATTGACAAGCTTAAAGATAGTACTCGTGTCTTTGGCATTGTTGTGGCGATATGCGGATTGCTTATGATGACAGGAATGTTCATTTCGGTCTTGACCAATATGCTCGACGTGAGAGTGGATAGATTCAGGAATGGAGATATCACTTATAACCTAAGTAACCATGTGATAATAATTGGCATGGATGATTTGGTGCCTTCTTTAATCGAACAGATTTGTAGAAGCGAGAAGTATCATAAATCGTGCATTCTTGTGCAGAGTACGGAGGAAACAGACGAGGTAAAATCGAGAATCCATAACGTGCTGGACAAGGAAAATGAGTCACGTGTCATTATATATCGTGGAAAGAGAACTTCTAAAGAGGATTTGAGAAAACTCAATGTAAACAAGGCTAAATCGGTTTTTATCACAGGTGAACGTGGTGAGCTTAACAGGGATTCCATGAATCTTGAATCATTGAGGATTATTGCTGAGCTTTGCGTTAATGGGCTGGATGCAAATATTAGGACATTACCTATAGCCGTACAATTTGAATACCAAACAACATTTTCCGCCTTTCAAGTGACAGATCTTGCCGAACAATGGCGCAAATACATTGATTTCTATCCTTTCAATTTCTATGAGCTGTGGGCTAAGAAGGTGTTCGTGTCACATTATTATATGCATGACAATAAACGTATCGATTATCCGTTGCTTGACCGTGAACCAATAACATTCGATAGCGACAAGACTGTACACCTTATCATATTAGGCATGAGTCGTATGGGAGTGGCAATGGGAACATTTGCTGCTCATCTGCTCCATTTCCCGAATTTCTGTCGCGACCATAGCAAGAAGACCCGAATCACATTCGTTGATTCCAATGCTGACAGAGAGATGGATTTCCTCCGCAACAGGTATCGTGGGTTGTTTGAGATTTCATCTGCATTATATAAAGACTATTCCATGGCAGATGTTGTGGAGAAAGTAATACCACCTACATATTTCTCTGGTAAGGATGCTGATTTCCTTGACGTTGAATTTGAGTTTGTAAAAGGAAATGTAGAGTCAACGGCTATACAAAACTACCTAAAGGATATTGCCAAAGAGGAAAATTCTCTGACATCTGTTTTTGTTTGTCTAAAAGAACCATCGCACAATATGATAGTTGGTTTATCTCTTCCTAATGAGATATACGATAAGTCTATTCCTGTATTTATACGTCTGAAATCATCTGAGGCTTTGCTGACGATGCTTAATCAGTCGGGGGAAGATGGCAAATACAGCAAGTATTCCAATTTGTATCCTTTTGGTATGCTTGAAAACTGTTATGACTTGGATTATGACAAACTGGAATTGGCGCAATGGATTAACTATAGCTATGCTGTTCCTACAGAAAAAGACACTCCGTCCTCACTTTGGCGTCAGTTACCGATAGCCCTTCAATGGTCAAATTTCTATACTGCATATTCCAAAGACTTCAAGTTGAGGTCATTTAAGGATATAATTAATGGGGGGCTATCCGAAACTGACATTGAGCGCCTGTGTATGGTGGAGCACAACAGATGGTGTGTGGAGAAGCTGTTGCTTGGATATCGTAAGCCGCATAAGGAAGAGCAGGAAATCATTAATCGTGGTGGAATGATATTAGAAGCGGGCAAAGAGATAAAGGTTGCCAGATGGTATAAGAATCATTTTGTGCATAATGATATTTCTCCCAATGAGCAACTCGATAAAGAGTCTATCATGCATGATAGGGATGTTATTTTAGGAATGCTAAATCATAAAAACAATGGGTAAGGACAATTATATCCCTCATCCTATCGATACAAAGGATGTGGTGTTGCCAGAGGAACTGATTCCGTTGGCGGAGGAAATATCCAAAAATGTCCATGAGGTATGGTCAAAAGGCCGAATGGATAATGGTTGGAAATATGGTGTAGAGCGCAATGATGCAGAAAAGCTCCATCCTTGTCTTGTTCCGTATGAAGAACTGTCTGAGACAGAGAAGGAGTTTGATCGTAACACATCACAAGAAACACTGAAACTGATAATGAAACTTGGATTCAAGATAGTAAGGAAGTCCTGACAATTCTACCCTTGTATATGGCTTTCTTGCTCGACAAGACATAAATGTCGAGGACATTTTTCAACTTACGGCATAAAATACAACGAGTATTCAAGTGATTTTGTAAAAGTGCTGACGATGGATTGCTTATTTGTATAGAATTCGTATTCGGTTATACATTTGAATAATGGCTGTACTATAAAGAAGTCAAAGCATGAAAACAATTTCATTAGCACTGAGAAGATTCGATGTTTTGGCATTTTTCAGAGTATCTGCCAGCCTTCCGCTCTTTTAAGTAACTGTTATCAAAGAAAAATGCACGAAATCAGTCGAAAAATAGAATAATGCTAAAAAATCGTCATCCTTCACCTTTTGCCCTGAAACACTGATGT